>Ga0190354_1000086_pt1 | contig 14468 bp, 8 predicted proteins | sample 4872131213_MG_FD_163436 | JGI IMG/M metagenome (GOLD analysis project Ga0190354, IMG submission 163436) | Hydrothermal vent microbial mat bacterial communities from Southern Trench, Guaymas Basin, Mexico - 4872-13-12-13_MG | ecosystem: Environmental > Aquatic > Marine > Hydrothermal vents >...
CTACGAGAGACCTGAAGTGGTAGAGATATAGTAGATGTCGTTGGTGGGTGGCTCTACAAGTCTAACAAAGGCAGCGCTGGATACAAGTGCAGATATGATAATTGTCTATGGTGTTGATTTCATGGCAGAGACTGTGGCGGTACTGAATCCTGATAAGAAGGTGACCATCTCGGATAGGGGTGCGGTATGCCCGATGGCACAGCAACTATTCGCAGAGGACCTGCTCGAGGCGAAGAAGAATCCTGATGCTGAAGTACTCCTTCATATGAACACCTATGCAAAAGTCAAGACTCTTGCCGATTGCGTTTGCACTTCAGGTAATGCATTGAGGATAGCGGAAAAAATGAGTGGTGGATCACCCATAATATTCGGTCTTGACCGCGGTTTGTCATATTATGTCAGCGGAAGAACGACGAAGGAGATCATTACGATCCATGAATACGGATATTGCCCTGTGCATCATCAAATAGCACTTGAAGACCTGCTGAAGACAAAAAAGGAGCATCCCGGAGTTCAGAGTCGTTGGACGCCCTGAGTGTACACCAGAGGTACAGGACCAGATGGATTAGCTACTATATATAGATAGGTTCGACGAGTGGGATAGTAGCATATTGCAGGGATGCAGATGAGGCAGAATTTCTTGTAGCTGCTGAAGTTGGATTGATGCACATGCTCAAGAAGGAAACACCGGATAAAACCTTCTATCTCGTCTCTAACACCACAGGCTGTACATTGATGAGGATGCCAACGTTGATGAAGGTAGAGGAGGAATTAGAGAAAGAGAAGCAGAGGATTGTTGTTATACCAGAAGAGATCGTAGCCGAGGCAAGGAGACCAATAGAGCAAATGTTGGAATTATCATTGTAAAACTTACGCCTACCCTTGCCCTACTGTCCCATCTTAAACATCTCGTGTATAGCCCGAGCTGCTCGATATGCATCTTCCCTCTTCACAACAAAGGAGATGTTATACTCCGAACTGCCCTGAGATATCATTATCACGCTTATCCCCTCCTTACCAAGTGCGGAAAAGACCTTACCTGCTACCCCGGGCGTTCCTGCCATACCAGTACCCACAACACCAACCGCAGAAACATTGCTATTGGATGTGAAGTCACGGATTATAGAGCCAGAGCCCGTGGTGTTTATCTTCTTTATCGCATCAATTGCCTTTTGCAGCTGCGCACTGTCTATAACAATAGATATAGTCCTTTCTGAGGAGCCCTGGCTTACCATTATGGTATCAACATTTTCCGCAGCCAGAGCGATGAATATTCGGGCTGCAACTTCTGATATACCTCTCATACCACTACCTGCGATATTAATGATGGAGGTATTCTCAATGAGAGTGATGGCTTTTGCCGCTTTCTCTGTATGTTCAGGCTCCTTTCCGATGAGTGTACCTTCATCCTCGGGCTTTAACAAATTCTTCACACGAATTGGTATATCCTTCTCCATCACTGGCTCAATTGCACGCGGATGCAGGATAGAAGCGCCGAAATATGAGAGCTCCATCGCCTCTATGTATGATATATAGGGTATCTTCCTGGCATCATGTATTATCTTTGGGTCTGCGCTCATTATGCCCTCCGTCTCCTTCCAGAGCCATATCTCATCTGCATTTATCGCTGCACCAATCAGTGTAGCAGTATAATCCGAGCCACCTCTGCCGAGTGTTGTTATTATCCCCTTCCTCGTCTCTCCGATATAGCCACAGACCACAGGTATCCTGTTCTGCGTTAGCAGTGGCAGTATTCGCGCTCTTATCTCATCCTCCGCACCCTTTATCACCTGCGCGTTGCCATATCCCTCATCTGTTATTATCCCCGCTTCACCGCCCGAGAGGTGAATTGCATCAATACCCAGTGAACGCAGAGTACCAGCCAGTATGGGCGCAGCCAACCGCTCACCGAAAGAGACGATGTAATCACAAGAACGAGCAGTCAACTCACCAAGGAGGGATATACCAATCAGAGCTTTCTCCATATCCCCTGTTCTCTGCTTTATCTCCTCTTTCACCATGTCCAATATCTGCTCATCGGCTATCGCATCAGAAGCAGCATCCTCATGTTTCTTCCTTATCTTAGCTACGAACCCTTTTGCACTCTCAATCTCCCCTTCCCTTGCCATCTTCAATGCATTTTCGTGCAGCATGTCGGTGATTTTATAGAGTGCAGATGTGACAACAACCAGCTCTTTATTACCTGAGTTCCTTATCCTCTTCACCAGCTCTGCAACTGCCTTTATCCTCGTACCATCCGCAACTGCTGCACCTCCAAACTTCATCACCAGCCTCATATATCTGCTCCTTCTCCTCTCTTACATTTAAGCAAAGAAATTTATAGAGATACCATAGATATGTATTAAAATTAAAAGAGATTAAACGAAAAAGAAAGAGGAAAAAAATGGCAGCACTTGGTGGAATACCCGTATTGGTATTGAAAGAGGGTAGTGAGAGGGTGAGAGGCAGGGATGCACAGAGTGCGAACATAAATGCAGCTAAGGCAGTCGCTTCTGCTGTTCGTACTACGCTGGGACCAAAGGGCATGGATAAGATGCTCGTTGATTCACTCGGTGACGTGGTGATAACGAACGATGGTGTAACAATACTGAAGGAGATGGAGATAGAGAGCCCGGCAGCAAAGATGGTGGTGGAAGTTGCTAAGACGGTAGATGAAGTTGCCGGCGATGGCACGACGACATCGGTTGTATTGGGTGGTGAACTGCTGAAGAAGGCGGAAGAGCTACTCGAACAGGAATTACACCCTTCGGTCATCACGCTTGGTTATAGACTCGCGGAGAAGAAGTCGAAGGAAGTTCTGGACGAGTTTGCCGTGGACCTTGATATTGAAAATGATGAGGATTTGAAGAAGATAGCAAAGACATCGATAACAGGCAAATTCGCTGAGTCTTCTCGTGATTTCCTCGCTGATATAGCGATAAAAGCGGTCAAGTTAATAACTGAGACCAGCCACAGTGGTAAGCGTGTCGTTGACACGGATAATATAAATGTGGAGAAGAAGACAGGGGGGCGAGTAGGAGAGACGATACTGGTTCGGGGTATGGCGCTGGATAAAGAAGTGGTACATGCAGGGATGCCAAAGCGTGTGGAAGATGCGAAGATAGCACTGATTAATGCCTCCTTAGAAGTGAAGAAGACAGAGACGAGTGCAGAACTAAAGATAACCAGGTCAGACCAATTAAAGGCATTTTTGGACGAAGAAGAGCGGGAGATGCGCGAGATGGCAATGCGAATAAAGGCAAGTGGTGCAAACGTGGTTATATGCCAGAAGGGTATAGATGACCTCGTGCAGCATTACCTTGCAAAAGAGGGTATTATGGCAGTGAGGCGAGCGAAGAAGAGTGATATGGAGAAGCTGGCAAAGGCAACGGGTGGCAAAGTGATAACCAACTTGGAAGAGCTGAATGAGAAAGATCTTGGTCATGCGGAGTTTGTAGAAGAGCGGAAGGTCGGAGGTGATAAGATGGTCTTCATAGAGGGCTGTAAGAATCCACATGCGGTCTCCATTGTTATACGTGGCGGAACAGAGCACGTAGTTGACGAAGTCGAACGGGCGTTGCATGATATGCTTATGGTAGTGGGGAGCATAATCGAGGATGGAAAAGCAGTTGCAGGTGGTGGCGCTGTAGAGACTGAGCTGGCTTTGCGGGTGAGAGCCTACAGTGCCTCTTTAAAAGGTCGAGAACAGCTGGCGGTTGAGAAGTTCGCGGAGGCAATGGAGATAATCCCAAGGACGCTGGCAGAAAATTCCGGGCTTGACCCGATAGACACGCTGGTGGAGTTGAAAGCCGCGCACGAGCGAGGCGAAAAGACTGCAGGTCTGGATGTTTATAGTGGTAAGATCGTGGATATGTGGCAGAGAGGAGTAATAGAGCCTTTGAGGACGAAGAGACAGGTGGTGGAATCCGCAACAGAGGCTGCAGTGATGATACTGAGGATAGATGATGTGATAATGTCAAAGCGTGAGACTCTACCACCAGGGGGTGCAGGAGGAGGTGGTATGCCTCCAGGAGGCGGTATGTATGGAGGTGGAGGTATGCCTCCATATTAATCACCTCTTTTTTTTAAATCCCTTATGGTCTTGAAGCAAATAAAGCGAATAGATGTTGGAGCGATTTATGTACTGTGGCTGAGGGAGATGAAAGGGCTGTGGCGGGCAAAGAGTCGTGTCGTAGGCTCGTTGGGAATGCCTCTGTTCTTCCTCGCCTTCCTCGGCTTGGGTTTCAGCCATGCAGCCATACCCGAAATGCCGAAAGGGATGTCCAATACCGGGTTCTTCACTACCGGGGTAATAGGAATGACGATGGTCTTCAGCTCAGTATTTGCAGGAATTTCCGTGCTCTGGGACAAGGAATTTGGCTTCCTGAAGGAGGTAATGGTGGCACCAGTGTCGAGACTCTCTATCGTACTGGGTAGAACTATGGGTGGCTCAACTACCGCGTTGATGCAGGGTGTTATGATCCTGATGTTAAGCATCTTGCTTGGGTTTGAAATAAAAGATGTTATCGCTGTAATAGCAGCATTACCGTTCATGTGCCTAATTTCTTTCACTTTTGTTGGTATGGGTCTGGTCTTCGCTTCCTTCATGCGGGACATGCATGGATTCCCACTCGTGATGAACTTCGTCGTCTTCCCTATAATTCTCTTCTCCGGTGCGTTATTCCCTATTGAAACTCTACCATCATGGCTTCTACCCGCATGGTATATAGACCCGCTAAGTTATGGTGTGGATGGTTTAAGAGCCACTCTGCTGGGAGTATCAGAAATTTCTGTACTCTCTGATCTGTTTATCAGCTTCGCAGTTTCTGCGGGAATGATAGCTGCAGGGGCTTATCTATTTGAGCGGACAGATGTAGGGAAATAGCTTAAGTTCATAGCTCATAGTTGCCACTTACATAGACGCTCATCCCTCTAAACCATCATGAACAAAATGATGGATGCGAAATTTGTGGTGTTCAAATATTGCCATTATTTGTTATTTGTTGTTCTGAACACTCCTGTTTCCGAATGTCAGGATAGTTTAATAGCAGGTATCCAGTCATAATAAACTTTCCCGTTCGCATCTATAAATTTGGTGCAGTTTATCCAGCCATTTGGTGTGAGTAAGGATGTGTTATGATGAATTTGCGGATAGGAGCCTGTTCTAATAGTGTAGTTGTAAATTTCGTCTTTTACAAGTGTGAATGGTTCATTAAAGGAGATGTTGTGCCAGTCGTCTACATAGCCGTCCCAGGTTGCAGTAGCGTTCCATGTTTTGTTCCAGATACGAGCATATTCGGTATGCCCGCCTGTGCCGGGGCATGGGTAGGTGTAAAGCGTGGATACAGTAATTGTTTTGTTTGGTGTGATTGTGCCGTTGTGCGTGCCTGAGATGGAAAGATATGGATTTGAGGGTGCGCCGGTGTCGAAGTATCCGACTTTACCAACAGTAACACTTCCGTTATTCACCGTAATTGGTACGGGATTCCCGTTTATGTCACCAACGATAACATTCGATAGGTCCAATGTAGAACTACCTTCAACTGATTTCGCAGTCATATGTATTGTTGCGAATACGCCTGGCGATGAGACTGTTTGTCCTGGTGTGGTGATCGCACCTGCTACACCGGTTATCATGCCCGCAGTGTTGTCTATCGTGCCGGGGCTGAAGTATGTGTTAGCCCCATTCTGATTCAATAGGTTCCCTTCGGTTACACTGTTTACGCTTACAAGGGATGGATTAAAGCCCAGGTCAAATTGAGCACCTGCTATTGCGACTGCTGGGTCTATGGATACGTTTACTGTAAATATTTCTCCTTCTTGAACATATTGCGAGGTTGGAGAGACATCGACTATGGTGGTTGGATCTGCGGTGCCATTGATTACTCTTATGGATATGGGATTTCCATTTATATCGCCAGCGATAACATTAGAGAGATTAAGGGGGGATTCACCAGCGATATTGCCGGCTTTTAGGTGTAATACTGCAAAAGTTCCGTTTCTTGATGCTGTTTCTCCCGGTGTTGTGATTGCACCTGCTACACCGGTTATCGTGCCCGCAGTGTTGTCTATCGTGCCGGGGCTGAAATACGTACTTGCTCCATTCTGATTTAGCAAATCACCTTCTTCTATTTTACTTACAGTAACGATGGCCGGATCGAAGTGAAGATCGAATTGAACACCCGCGATAGGTGTCGCCGGGTCTACGGTTATATTAACTGTGAAATATTCACCGAAAGAGGCGATTGAATACGATGGAGAGACGCTGACAGTTGTCGTTTGTTGTGAGAAAGCCGTTGCACTCAATATAACTAATATAACTAAAAGAAATAGGGATAGAATCCCTGACCTGATATACTTTTTGTTTTTCATGTTTACTCATGTCCTCCCTACCCTGTCCAGTGTTGTCCTATCAATATCATGTCAAGCACATTTACACTTCCATCTCTGTTTACGTCCTCCCTGATCCAGTGTGGCGTTCCTGTCTCTCCCCAGTGCTGTCCCACTCGAATCATGTCAAGCACATTTACATGCCCGTCGCGGTTCACATCCCAGTCTGGATACGTCGTTACAGTAACACTTCCATTACTCACTATGACTGATACCGGATCCCCGTTTATGTCACCGACGATAACGCTTGATAGGTTCAATGTAGAACTACCTTCAACTGATTTTGCAGTCATATGTATTGTTGCGAATACGCCTGGCGATGAGACTGTTTTCCCTGGTGTGGTGATTGCGCCTGCTACACCGGTTATCGTGCCCGCGGTGTTGTCTATCGTGCCGGGGTTGAAGTATGTGTCAGCACTACCCTGGCTCAATAGATTCCCTTCTGTTACGCTGTTTGCGGTTACAAGAGATGAATTAAAGCTCAAATCGAACTGAACACCTGCTATTGGAACTGCTGGGTCTACGGTTATGTTTACTATGAATGATTCGTTGGATAGCACTTCTTGCGTTGGTGGAGTGATGCTAAGGGTTGTCACTTCTCCTAAGACCGTTATTGGCTTAGAAATTGAATTTGTCGCTCCATCATCGTCTGTTACGGTTAATGTTACCTCATAACTTCTTGCTTCTGAATATGAATGGTTTATTGTTTCTTCTGTCGTGTTCGTGACGTTGCCATCTCCAAAGCCCCATTCGTAATTTACGACTGTACCATCTGGATCATAGCTCAATGAAGCGTTGAAGGTTATTGTTTGGTTAACAACTGGATTTTCTGGATAGTATGTGAAATTAGCAATTGGCGGTTGTTGTTCTTTCTCCACTGCATATACTTTTATAAAATCATGGTAAGACTTCCCTGCTGAGCCGGAAGAGCGTATCCCTAAGAATATTTTCTTCTCTTGTAGCACCGTTTCATTAATTCTCTTCTCAGACGTGTAAATTAAATCACTGTCAACATAGAAGTTCACAATCCTATCACTTCCCACAACAATCTTAAAATTATGCCACGCATCTGTATAATTATCTGCATTAAGCCAGCTAACGCTTTCCCAGGTTCCATCTTCTGTATAGAGCCCTATAATGAAGTATGCGTGCCTCCTCTTTTCTTCGGGTGTTGCCCAACAGGCATCACCATCATATTCTATGCCAAATATAACACCCATAGGATAGCTCTCGGTGGGGCATACACCTTCTCCCGTGGGCGTATTCTGCCTTGTTAAACCAATTACTGGCGAATTCCAACACCCTGCGACACTTGTAACTTTCAAATACATGTCGGACTCCATTGTAAACCCGTTGGGGAACGAGAAGTTTTCTTTTGAGACAGCACCGCTGTTGCACCAGCCATCCCCATTGTTATCAAACACACCATCTTTTCCTTCTGCTGATGGAAGAACACGTGGTGAGGGAGAACCGAAGGGAATCCAGGTACTAAGGTTGAGCTCACTGAAATCGTCTTCAAATACAGGTGTAACTGGTCCGGTTAGATTACCATAGTATTCAATTGCATTTTTTAAGATTATCTTGCCAGCCAGACCCACCGTTCCACCACCACCGTTACCGGGATCAGCATTCCAGAAATGGCGATAATATAGAATTCGAGAGCCACCAATCACCCATTCAGGGAGCTCTTTATGTGGTTTTCCTATCTCCCATCCAGTGCTCCCCTCGTAGATCAGATAGGTGGGCTCTTTTATTATTTCATCAATGTTTAACCATTTGTATCTGCTCGATTCTGTATTATCAACACGCCATATAAGCGGATCAAGCATTAAAGTGTAGAGTTCTTGCAGAGTATAACCTCCGGGCCAGTCAGGCATCATTGGAACCTCAGCAGTAATTGGGGAATTTGTTGTTGCATTAACGACATAGTGTGAATCTGGAAGTGCTGGAATCCAGCCTGGAGGGGGATTTATCTTAGTAGTTGCTAAGCCAAGCACTTCTAAAATCTTACTTCCGCTGTTGAATAGAATCCAGTTTGTTCCTGAATTTGTTGCATCAATAATCGCTTCTTTAACCTTCTCAGATTTGAGAGCATTATCTATATCTAAACTATAAGTTGGGACGACTATCACTCTATACTGTGATAGCTTCACTGCGCCTCTTTCTACTCGATCTATTCCTGTAACCTCTGGAGAAAATCCAAGCTCTTTTAACAGTTCTATCATTCCTTTCTCAACCTTTGTCGGATTATCCTGGATTAATACTAAAACCGCTACTTGGATTGTGACGTTAGAAGGAGCGACATTTATCCATTTTACCGTGCTATTTGTATCCCCTTCCTCATCCTTAACCTGCAGGAAAACATACTTCTCACTAGGATTTGTGAATGTGTGATTGAATTTTTGAGTTGTGTAAATCGTTCCACTGACATTCCACCAGTATTCGGCTATCTCTCCGCCATCGGGGTCGTAAGATGATGAAGCGTCAAATGTTACTGGTTGGTTAACAACTGGTTTTTCCGGGTAGTATGTGAAGTTTGCAATTGGTGGAAGATTACCAGTTACATTAACTTCTGTCTCACCACCAACAGCAATGGGATTTATTTTATACGCAGAAGCATTACCAGTAATGTAATAAGTACCCTCTTCAGCATCAGAAGGAACTGTAACATTATAAATTACCGTCTTACTATCCCCGGCAGATAATCTCACAGTCCAAATCCATTCGGTGGTAGATTCCTTAAATGCAGCAGCATCGTCACTTACTCGTGTTACTTCCCAACCGTCTGGCAAATCTTCATCCAAAGCAAGTGCTTCTATTTCTTGATTTGCCGTTATGGTAACCGTCACGGTAAATGTATCTCCGAGATTGACTGCCTGATTTGAGATATCTCTCATTGCGGTTATCTCTCCCGCTGCCATTACGGGTATAGCCGATACTAACACCGAGAACAACACTATTCCTATTGCCAACACGCTTATTCCTTTTTTATTCAACACATCTATCCTCCTTCTATTTATCTTCTTCATTTTTTTCCCTCGTTTATTTTTCCCTAAATCAAATATTTCTTATCCAACAAGCCATTGATGAATCACCTCCTGTAGGCTTGCAGTGGTTATCTCTGCACCAGTCTTCGGTGCTGGCTCATCATTCAACCAGCAGTGAATCGCTTCTTGCAGTTCTGCGGTTATGATGCTCTCTCTACCATCAGAACCGGGGTCGTTCCAGGGGTTCCAATCTCCTACTGTTGTTTTTGTTAGCACAGAATCGGATTTAGTAGGGTCGCCTTGGGATATTCCTGTTACTTCGACTTCGCAGGAACTTCCCGCTGGAAGTCCCTTATCCGAGATGTCTGAAACAGTTAACACGACTTCCGTGCTCTCACCTGGAGATAATTCAACACTGTATTTATCCAAAGAATATGTCCATGGTGATCGCGTCAGTGGCAGTGGCGGTAGCGATGTTGTAACTTTTATAGTATCCTCTACATTTCCAGTATTCTTGACCGTTATGTTGTAAGTTGCATAGCCTCCTGATGGGATACTCTTTTCTGGATTAGCACAGGATAAATCAACACCATACCTTCCGATGATTATATCTTTACTTGCTTCGTTATATTCCGTACTCGCTTCTTCTGGGCTGCAATCAGCTATCACCACGTAAATTGTATGCTCACCTGCTTTTCCTGTTGTGTTCCAATCAACCGATGCATCTTTTGTTCCGCTCGGGGGTATGCTACTTAGAGATTGTGTTGCATCTATTTGAACTCCGCCATTATCAGGGTCCCCATCATAGAACTTCACATTTGCGGAAATCGCTTCTTTGTTACCTATGTTGTGAATAGTCGCAATTATCTTTACAATATCTCCTTCAGTTGGATAGGGATTTGAGAATGTTATATCGCTGGGGGACAGTGTTAGGTCAGGTTTTCCTATGGAGACATAGCAGGCAGTTGCGGTATGCGCATCATTCATTGTTACAGATATGGGATTTCCGCTAACAGGGTTTCCATCTACCTTCCAAGTTGAGAATTCATATTCGCCCACATTATCTGGTGCTTTTCCAGTAGTTGCAGTTGAACCAGCATCATACCAGCCGCTTCCTGAAATCGTTGTTAACCCTTCTGGTTCTGTATTAACAGTGAGATAATATTGTGTCTTATAGTTTGCCGTGTATGTTCCAGCAGTGGTTGAACCTGCGGTTATTTGTAGCGATGTGCTCGTTGAACTGCTCTTTCCACTCCAATGTGTGAAGACATATTTTGATTTATCCCGAACAATTGCTTGTTCTGGAGGCACGCTTATTTCATGCGTTTCGCCATCTTTCCATTGCTCTGTATGAGGTGAATTATAGGCACTTCCGTCTATGGTTATTTTCATTGCGTTGTCTGTTGTCTGGAATGTATAAAAGTGAGTAATAGGATATATAGTTACATCTGAGCTGTCGCTCTTTCCTTCATAAATAGCAGTAACAGTTGCGGAACCTTCCTTCAATGCCTTGAACTTTCCACTGCCGAGATGCTGCAAGACCGATGTGTCACTGCTTGACCATGTAGCTTTAGCGGTAACATCTTCGGTATTTCCTGATTTATACGTTGCCGTTGCCGAGAATTGCTTCTCATCATTAATGTCCATCGTCCAACTGTCGGGCTTGACATCTATGCTCGTTAGTTCATCTACCACTATTTCTCTAACATAAACGAATTCTCCTTGCTGATCAAAAGACAAAGAGGCGGATATTGCAGGATCGGATTGCCACACACCTTCGCCAAAAGCTACTGATTTTATATATATTTTAAGGTTACCTGTTTGTTCCGGTTTAATTTTGAGTTTTACTTCTCCGTTGAATCCTTTTACCCAGTCATTTTTCGTTCCTTCTATAAGAGGATACTCCAACTCCTTAAATTCTGTACCATAGTTAGAACCCGCCTTATAGCCAGCTTCATATTTCTCAAAATAATCTAAATTATGACTTAGGATTGTGTAACTATCAATATTTGTAATATTTGGTGATGAGACTGCTATAGATTGCCAGCTCGCAAAGCCTCCGTTATTTGTGACTTTTACTGTTAAGGTAGCCTCTTCGCCGATTGAAATTTCATTTTTATCGATTTGTATATCCACAATTTTTGGTTTTGGGTATTGCTTAAATTCAACTCCGCCAATAGGTTCAATGTCTACTTTATGGTTCAAATTAAAAATTTTCATCCAAGGTTCATTTACGTAAGTTTCGAGTCTGTACATTCCAGGAGCATTTTCAGCTTTTAAAAGTAGATAGTACGATCCCTCCTTTGGATTCTCAATTATAATTCGATTTGAAGTGTCACTTTTATAATCATAATCTGAGGTCGTAGGCTCATTGCCATATTTGATATACATTGTTATTCCATTCACGTTATCTTTTCCAAGTGGTCGTGCAGGCAATGTAACATAAAGCTTTTTATCACTGCCTACTACATTAGCCACTAAGTTTATCCTGAATTTATTTATTTCATCTTTTTCGTCTATACATCCAAAAATTACCGAACTGAACTGACTCTTATCAAGCCTAGTTGGGTCTATATGTCCCTCATCAATAATCAAATTCAACTTTCTAAAACCATCTCTGCCGTTTATTCTTTCTAATTGATATGTAGTGAAGATGTAATCTTCCTGAAGTTGAAGATGTAAAGTCATCACTAGTGATTTTATTGTACCGTACGCGTTATAGTTCACAAAAGATGATGGAATCGTAAAATCAAATATTAGCCCAGCTCTCGTTGCTTCTTCATACACTTTTCGATCGTAATCGCTCAATTTTCGATATAAGTCTTCTAATAAACTTTTTCTCTCCGTAAGTAACTCTTTTAGAGTTTTTTCGTTACCATTTCCCGCAGCAACTTTTATATTTACGCTGTTTGCCTTTAAATATTTTAAATCTGTTAAAATGTCACATTCAAGATTTCCGCACCTGATATAATTTCCGATGGTGGAATAAGCCATTGCTTCAAATAAGCTTACGGTGCTTTCGGTAGTTTGCATTAATCCCATAGCAAGAGATACCACACCGAAAGAACCCTGCAGATATTCAGGGACTAACAATTGCTCAGCCATCGATTTAAGGGGTGCTGAAATAGTATCCCTGAGACTTTCTGATGCTGTTTCTGTTGCTGTATCAGCACTAAGTTCATCCCACCAATCAGGATTAAACCATTTATCGGTATACCCTCTATAAAAGACTGTTGAATTTGACATGAATTGGGCAATGCTAGAATAATTGATCTTCTCTTGCTCAAAACCCATATACCAATCATGTTGGTCTACAACTGTGTATTTGTTGTTATAATACCCGTAAACAACAACTGCGAAATAATAGGTTCCCGGACTATCTGGAATATAATCAAACCCGAAATAATCTTTCCTATTTGAGGCAATGTTTACGGGTCCAGCAGTCCAATCGAAATCATAAGGGGATGTTTTACTTCGGTCAAGTATCAGTCGAGCTTTGACATATTTCGATGTTGCTTCGTCATTCTTTACCGTCAAATCAACATGGACAGTATCTCCAACATTGACCTCAATATCATTGTTGTAGGGACTCTGCTCATTTATTGTGATATTCGAGAGCCACTGCGTATGCCTCTCAAAAGTGGTGGTGGTTGTGCCACTTACCGTTAACCATTTTCCACCCCAAAACTCTTCCAGCTTTAATCCTGCATTTGGCGTTTGGGATACTTCTATGTAATAATCACCATTCGCAAGATTATCAAAAGTGACTTGAACTGATGATTCTCCGCCTGAATAGGTCTTGGATTCAGTCTTAAGGTAATTATTATTCTTATCCCAGAGTTTTACCTTTATATTACCGCCACAGGAAGGTAAGTTATAACCCGCTGTGTTTTTTACATCTACTCTTAAACTGCTTTGTACTTTTATCGTGTAAACATTCACATATTCATCTTGCTGGTCTTTTGTTCCTGATTTTGGATCCCAGGAGTAGCATTTTCCATCTGGTTGTCTTCCTGCAACGCTCTTAACGTAAAACTTGAAATCTCCTTCCTTCTCGGACTTAACCTTGACTTTGAGATATCCATTCTCTCCGGCGGGCCAAGGTTCTGACCAACCTTCCGCCATAGGATACTTCAACTTGCACCTATAGCTTCCATAACCACACACTTCCTCCTTTCCTGGCCAAAAGACTTCTGAGGAATCTACATCATCTGAAACTATATCCACGTTTTTCGAGTTCTGTGGGAAAGAAATGGAGATTGTTTGCCAACTTGCCTTTTCTCCCTCATTCTTCACTTTCACTTTTATCTCTGCCCATTCACCAAGTGTAATACTTGAGGGATAATCAACCTTGATTATTTTTGGTGAGGGTTTGGTTGGTTTCTTGACATGAACCCAAATTGGTATCAACCCCCTCCACCAACTACCATTCGGCAATCTTCTGTAATTCCTCCTTTGAGTTAATACCCAACGAAACCACTATCCCTACCAAAAGTACATGCAAACAGACGAATTTTTTGACTGAACGCTTCGTATAGCGATGCAAATTGTTTAAAGAGAAAGCATTTTTCGTTAATTTGAATATATCTTCTATCATGCCTCTGATTGGCTTATATTTCTCCCAATTTTCAAGTATTGCCCTTAAACTCTTCACTAAGCCTTTATAAAATTCTTTTTCCTTCTCTGGATTGGAACGGTTGAAAATGGAGAGAGGATAAGAAAGCATTCCATCCAATTTTTCTATTTTAAAGTCTTTTCTTGGAAATATTGCTGGGATAACCTTGAATCTGGAAATCCCTATAGTATAATTCTTGTATCCATAATATCCCTTGTCAGAGATGATTGTATCTCCATCTCTAGCTATTCGTCTCCTTTTTAGCTCTTCTAAAATCTCCTCGTACAGCTTAGCATCACTTGGCGATCCTTGATGGAGTAAGAAAGCAACAGGCATCAAAGAGGGATACTCTATGACCATGGTGAGTTTATAACCTATATAGTAGCCTTTTGACGAAGAATATCCCCATTTGAACTCTTTTTCCTCCAGATCAGCCTTGGTTATCTTTTTCCTGAACCAGTTCAGGTCCAACGACA
>Ga0190354_1000088_pt1 | contig 14271 bp, 14 predicted proteins | sample 4872131213_MG_FD_163436 | JGI IMG/M metagenome (GOLD analysis project Ga0190354, IMG submission 163436) | Hydrothermal vent microbial mat bacterial communities from Southern Trench, Guaymas Basin, Mexico - 4872-13-12-13_MG | ecosystem: Environmental > Aquatic > Marine > Hydrothermal vents >...
TACTTCTCCTGTTTTTTCCCCTTCAAGTTTTAAGGCGGCATCAACAACTATTATGGAGGCAACTTTTCCTTCATTTTCTTCAATTAGCTGTTTTATTGCTTCTCCTGGCTTTCCAACGTTTCCTCCCGGGCCTTCTGCTTTGAGGACGTAGGCAGTTCTTCCTTCGATTGGAACGGTTGCGACTACTACATCTTTTGCGATTTTTCTTTTCTGGTAGCCTCTCATGAGTTTGGCGGCCACGAGTGCTCCTGCCCCGTCGCCTATGGGTTGTCCGTAGGCAAATGCTTTCAGGGCGCTTGCATAGGCTTCGGCTTCGCGCATTATCATAGGCATTATCATCTGAAGCTGCATTATGATGTAAAGACTTAGAGTTTTCTTTCCGAGCAGGTAGTAGTGCCTTATAATCTTGTATATCATGTTTAGGGCTAAAGCCGCTTCTAGTGTGTTCTCCAAATTGTTGATTTGGGTTTCGTCGGCTGATGGTGCCACCAGTTTTACTTCGTCTTTGAATCTGTTGTCTCTTACGTCAAGTATGTGTTCAAGTTTCCACACAACTCCCGCGGGGTCCATGCTTACTGGTTGTATGGTGAAGTATTCAAGAAATCTGTCAACATGCTCAGTCGGATCATCTGTTGGTTTTCCTATTTCCTTTATTGTCTCTATTGCTATTCTTCGGCCTTCATCCCTTATTCGCTTAAGCTTGAAAAGTGAACCTTCAACTTCTCTGAGCCAAACGTAAAGTTGGATTCTCTGTCCATAAAGTATTGATATGGCTAGGAAAATGTAGAAGACGAGAGTTAGAATCCATCCTACCGTGTCTTGGCCAAACTGTGAAAGCTTAACAAATACCGAAGCTAAGGCTGAACCAGATGCTGCTAACATTGCTTAAGTTTACACCTTTTCAAAAACTATTAAAAAGTAGGTAATAAGTTTTGAGGATTGAGGATTTTACATAAATAATTGATTAGGGAAAAGTTAAGTGGTTGCCGGCTTTCCCGGCTTCGCGCGGCCGAAGACCGCACTAAAACCGGGAACGGAGCGCGGTTTAACTTCCGAGTTCCCGGTAGGAGGCGATTATCTGCTGGAGGATAAAGGTCTTTTTAGGGTCAGTAAAGCCAATAGCTTTGGTAAATTTAACTATACTTTCCTTATCCAGTATTTTTAATCTCCAACTATCAACTGTTGCTTTCCTTTCACCCTTTTTTACATCCAGATATATCCGTGACTTAATCCCTAGGTTTTTCAACATTCGCTGGACAGTGTTTAACAAACGTTTATCCGAATTGGCTGCATCTACAGCCCTGACATGTGGTTCGTTTGGCACGTGATGACCTTTTCTCTGTTTATAACGGTAGAAGCGAGGGCCACCCTCCCCATCAAAAAAGCCTCTAAGATATCTAGCCTGTTCCTTTAAAGGCCAACTCAGCAATTCCTTATACATTTCCTCCATTTACAGATGCCTCCTACTTTCGGAATGGGATCGGGTGGTTCCCGCGCCCTGTGGCCGGCAACCAAAACTGTTCATTATAGTTAGGCTAGATTAACTTTTCGCTTATACTCTATTTGGGCGGTGAGGAATAAGGTATATATTAACAAGGTTTTAATGATTTTAATGATTGGGGCCGTAGTCTAGCCAGGTATGACGACGGGCTCCAGAAAGCCTTTAAGGCTATGGGTTTGCGGACCAGCTGGGATGAAGAGTTTCTGGAGCTGTTAGAGAAACCCGTAGGTCGCCGGTTCAAATCCGGTCGGCCCCACCACGCTTTAAGACTTGTCTACCAGAATCCGCCCTTAGAAGTTATCCTTACTTCAGCTTCTAAAGAGCCTATTCCAGCCGTTGCAAACGTAAAGTTGTAGTGTCCGCTTGATATTTTTATCCATTCGCTACTGTAGGTTGTTTGACCGCTCTGGGAGGCTGTGTAGCTCCATAAAGCAGTGTCGCCATTAAGAATTTTGGCTGTCCATAATGCTGTGCCACTGCTGACAACTACCTTCCACCCTAATCCAGCTGTGCAGAAATGGAACTTCAAACTCTACGCGTTTAACATCCGCTCCGATAGTAAATGAAACAGGGAAACTAACTATAACCCGCGGATAGGTAATCGCCATATATACAACGAAGAACGCTCCAACAATTATAGTAACCAATAATAAGGCCTTTATAGCCATTGACTCCTTCGAAGAAGTTTCCATTGTTTAACTCCTTGTATCATTTTCATTTCGGAACAAATATTTCGGCGTGCCAAACTTTGCTTCTTCTGGTTCAGGTTTTATCACGTAGGTTTTCGGTTGAGGCTGCTCCAATCGTCTCTCTAATTCTCTTATCCTAGACTCCAGCTGTTCTACAGCCTCATGTTTAGCTTTAAGGTTCTTCTCTAATTCTTGAATTGCAAGTTTTTCCTCAAGTATTCTGGCTTTTTCTCTTAGATTCTTCTCTTTCTCTTCCAGCGAGTGCAACTGAAATTCTAGCTCTGCCTTTTTCTTTTGAAGGTCTTCAAGTTCATGCCAAAGGCTCAAATCTTACACCGACCTAGGGTGTATCGGCAAGAAGAAATAATTAGAGTTATGAAAATAGAATTCAGATTCAAACTAAGTTGGAAAAGTGGAGTACGTCTTGTTTAATAACATTTAAAGTATATTCCTGCTGGTACCTTAAATGTGTATCCCGATTCACTTGTATATCGATATTTACTTACCCTCATATATATCGCTTCAAAAATATTGTAGCCATGACCTAAATATCTACCCTTGTTTTCTAATATACCATTAAGATCTATGGTGTATGACTGCCCCCAACCCATTGATATCATGAGAGGGAATAGTAGCGTTGAATAGGGCGCTGAGAACCCTGCAAGAGCGGCTACTAAGGCGCCAACCGGTATTCCTATCTCAAAGTCCTCGTTGTATTGGTCATAGCAGTTGATTATATCCTCAAAATAAATTATCTCTCCAACGTTAAGGTTTCCATCACTTAAGGGGGTTCCTTGAATGTATAAGTGCTCTTCCTCTGTTCCATCGTAGAACCAGTCCATTGTGTTCTGTGAAGGGAGACCATCTTTGTATCCACCGACTATGTGATTTCCATCAAGTTGAAGCGAGTAAATGTATTCTTTAATTCTCTCATCGTCTGTAGGCTCGCTTTTCACTACTTGTCCAGCGACACGGCATACCCAGTATTTTTTCTCGTGAACATGTGCAAACTTACCTCTTATATAAACCCATTGGGACTTTTGGGGGAGCGTATTGTCACTTCTTATAAAGGTGTATTTTTCGCTTATAGACCAGCCGACTGAATAAGTGACGAGGTTTACATTTGGTGCTTGAGCTATTATGTTAGTCCCATAAGAAAATGTTATCCTGAAAGTGGTTTCATAGGTTGTAGTCATAGTTACAGTCCAGCCGACGACGCCTGAATATGAGCAAGGATTAGTAATTATTAGTATGGGTATGTCTGTTAAGCTTGAATAGTATGTGTGATCGTTTATAATCCACCACTCGTATCCGCATTCATATATAGGGCCAACTGTAGGCTCAACTTTTCCATTAAACCGAAAATCACAACATTCTCCACGTAGAAGACGCTGTTTAATCATTATTTGCGGATTTACGAGAACATCTCTTTTAATAACTTCCCTTAAAGCCTTAACAGGCTGTATTGGAATGCTTATAGGAGGCCTTGTCTCTAACATCGTTCCATTTTCAAGGAAAATCCATACATCGAGCATAAGGCATGTAGTAAAGTGTTCCCTATGCATCGGAATCCATGACTCAAACATTTCCTTGACAATTAGATCATTAGCATCTAAGAAAAGCTCAGATTTATTCAGAAAGCCCGTGAAAAGTGTTATTAAACTACCGTTACTGCCGAGAATAGCGGTTACTTGAACCTTAACTTTTTTCCAATCAACAGTAACTCCAAAGGGAGTATAGAAATTAATTAGAACGCCTTTACGTTCATCAATACTTAATATATCGTATGTATAAATGACCGTGCCTGTGGTAAGTGATATTAAAATAATTAGCATCAATAAAATTTTCCTCAGAGTCTCACCGTTAGTTAAAATTCCATAGAAATCAATTTAAACTTTATGAAATAATTAAATGGTTGATAATTGGAGACGAGTCTATGGTTGTTCAAGCTTATGTACTCTTTAAGGTTAGTTCAGGCGCAGAGAGGGAAGTCTGCAAGAAAATTATTAACTTCGATGAAGTTTTAATTGCTGACGTGATCTTCGGCGAATATGACATAATTGCAAGGGTTTCAGTACCTGACCTACAATCCTTAGAAGAGTTTCTGGCTGAAAAGATGAGGAAGGTTCCAAGCGTACTCCTAACGTCAACTATGATAATAGCACGAGAGTATAAGGGAAAGTCTCAACGAAGCAAAAAATAACGTGTTATACACCCTAAATTTTTCTCTTTTCTCAAAGTGTTACCATAAAAATTAATAGTGTTACCATTTCATTCTACATTAAACAGTGAGGGATTAACATGCAAGAGGAAAACTTAGAAACTGAACTACGCAAAATGGAGGTTAGACTTAAAGAGTTCATTGAAGCTGAAAACGAAGCTACCGAATCAATAAGAAAGTGCATAAACAAATTCACCGAGCTTAACGATTTTATCCAAAGTCTAAGTAAGGAGAATATCCAAGAACAGTTGCAAAGGGCTTTAGAACTCAGATTGGAGGCCATAAAAGCCTTTTATGACGCATTGGAGAGAGTGAGTAAGGCTGAGCACGAGAAGAGCCATCTGCTAGAATCTTATGGTTCAATAATTTTAGCGTTAGAGGAACAGTTTCAGAAGTTACCCGGCAAATAGCCTACGGTTCAGTCTAAACCTTCGAAATTCTTTCTATAAGAGAACTTATCATAATAGGCAGAATTATTGATGCGTCACCCTCAATCATTATTCGGTCGGCCTCACCCTTTATTTTACCCCATGAAATGGCTTCTCTTGGTCTTGCTCCTGAAAGGCTTCCATCCCATTCAACCGCGGTGGATATGTAAATTGCGTAGTCTAAGCCTTCCTTAAACTGGTTCCACCATATCACATGATGTTTTGACACTCCACCGCCAATTATTAAAGCTCCAGTTTTCTTCGCATCAAAGACTATGTCGTTAAGTTCCTTTTCATCTTTTAACAAGTCAATTTTTATTTTATGATCTTGGGAGAAAAGCCAGATTTGATATCCAACTGCTCCGTCGGTGATGCTGGGAACGTACACTGGAATATTGTTTTTCCAAGCCCAATAGAGAATTGAAGTTTCATTACATATTCTTTTACCAATTTCTTGACATAATTCCTTGGTGGAAAACTCTCTGAACCCCTCATTCCACATACTTTCCAATAGAAAATTCATTTTCTCCTCAATTATTTTCCCATAACTTTCATCAGGAACCAACACATTGCCGAGACGGTTTATACCCTGATCATAAAGCATTTTGTCATCCATCAGAAAGTTTCCCCGGTAATATTTTCTCCAGCACCTTGCAATATCATGGTCAAGCGCTCCGCAAGTTGTAACTATAACGTCTACAAGCTTTCTTCTAACAAGTTCTCTGAGGATTCCTCTTACGCCAGTAGCCACAAGATTAGCCGTAAAAGAAAGAAATTTTACACATTCAACATCAGCGATCATTTTCTCCAGTATTTTAACTCCTAATGCAAGTTTTCCAGCAGTAAAACCCCATGCCTTCTCCATCTGTGAAACAAGTTCGTTAACAGACATTTTCTCAGAAAGCTGATAATCCTCAACCGTTTCCTCCAACATTTCGATTTTCACCAGCAACTTTTGAGTAACTGTAACCGGAACTTAAGTAAAAAGGTAACCGTAACCCAATTATGCTATGTGCTCTATGTGCTTTTCTAGACTAGCTGCAATTTTGGCTAAAAATGTTTAAATAGCAAACAGAAATTAACCTTGAGCAGTTCAGCTATTATAGGTGGGTGAGGTATAAACCGTGAATGAACAGAGCATCCCAGACAAAATTATTGATGAAATTTCAGATCTGCCGAGAACTGTGCCTCTCTATTATGAAGATTCTTATATGCGCGAATTTAACTCCGAAGCATTGAGAATTTTCAATTATAACGGAAAAGTATATGTCATTTTGAAGGAAACGTGCTTCTTTCCTGAAGGTGGTGGACAATCAGGCGATGTTGGTTTTCTTCAATTTCCCAAAGGTCAATTGAAAGTTGTTGACACTCAAGCTGTCGGAGAAGTTATCGTTCATGTAACTGTTCCGGTAAGTGGTAGTTATGCAGAAGGAGAGCAAGTTCACGGAACTATAGACTGGAAAATACGTTATGACCGAATGAAGCATCACACTGGCTCCCATCTAATATTTTCGTCAATAAAAAGGGTTCTCGGCTTAGAGGAACTAATGTACATGGGCGTTGAAGTAGGAGAAAAAAAGGGAAGAATAGACGTAAGCTATGGGAAACCGATATCTCCAAGCCAACTTATGGAGATAGAATCACTTTCAAACAAAGTTTGCTTCGAGAACAGAAAAGTTAAATCTTGGTTCACAACCCGCGAAGAAGCAGAACGCACCTATGGGAAAAGTCTAGGAGTGACAGAGGTAACTCCATCTGGTAGAGTCCGCGTAGTTGAAGTAGAAGGATGGGATGTGGCACTATGCTGTGGAACCCACGTGAAATCAACAGCCGAAGTTGGCTTAATAAAAATTTTAGACAGATTTAGGCTCCAAAAAGGAGTTGAAAGAATAGAATTCTCCGCAGGAGAATACGCCTATAAACATTATGAATGGGCAATGCGAACACTAAATGAACTAAGTAGAATTCTAAGAGCGCCAACCCAGAACATAGTTCATGAAATAAACCTTCTCCTAGATGAAAAGAGGCTTCTGAAGGAAAAAATGGAGAAAATTAAAAACCGACTCATCGATGCGGAAGCAAATGAACTTTTAAAACAAGCGAAATCATTCGGCGAGTTCAAATTTTTAAGCAAAGAAATAGAGGATGTAGAAGCCCGAGACCTCAAGAAAATGGCCACCATTTTAACAAGCAAAGACCCATGGCTTATCGTCATACTTGGAAGTAAAGCCGAAGATAAAGCATTCATGATAGGGGCTGCTGGCCAAAAAGCAGTAGAAAAAGGAATTAACATGCACGACTTAATGAAGGAAGCGGCAAAAATTCTTGGAGGAGGCGGAGGAACAGCGAAAATAGCTCAAGCCGGAGGAAGAAATGTGGAAATGTTCAATCAAGCATTGCACAAGTATACGCAAGCTGTTTTATCAAAACTAAAAAACATCATGAAATAGCTTTTAATAACCTTAACAGCTTAACTAGGAATAAGCTATGCGGGGTTAAATTGTCCCAGAGCATGCAACAACATATTGAAACAGTTTCAAAGAAATACCAGTTTAAAGGCGAAACCCCAAATATTGATGGACCCCTCTACCTAAACGGGAAACCATACTGGATAATCTACTACATAAAGAAGGGCTTCTTTAAGAAAAAGCGGGGAGCAACCCTAATAGTTCTAGACGCGAAAGGCGAAATAGTCAAAAACTGGAAAACCTACCGAAAAGTAGCAATTACCTACTTAATGCCCAAACTCAGCGAAAAATTCGTCGAGTTATATTTAAATGAAATAAACGAAATAAACGAGATTTCAGTTTTCTTTAAAAATTCTCAGGAATCCATACACGAATTTAACATTAATGAACTTATTGAGAAAGCCAAATTACATGAAGTTACCGAGTTAATAGACTGCCTAGCAAGCTTTAAAACGTAACTGATGGAATTTGAGGAATCAGCAGTTGAAATTGTAAATGTTATGAAAAAAACAAAAGAAATAGTAAAAGAGCTTCTAACAAAGAATGAATATACAATTTTGAGGGATTTTTTGAGAAATTTTGCTTTAAAAGAAAAGAAGATGCTTAAAGAGTTAAGAAGAAGCATTTCGGAGCAGGCATATATAGTATTTGACCTAGTGAATGTTATTAGAGAAACTGGCATGCGAAAGGAAGAATCAAGGAAATTGATAGAATCAATTAACAAGTACGCGTCAGATATTCGGCAAATTGAAAAAAGAATTGACGGCATAATGAAAAACAGAAAACTAATATCATACATGTATAAGGAGAGAAAGACTAAGGTGAAAAAATTTTACGAAGAAATGCTGAAAAGAGTAGAATAATCAAGTTGGAGGCCTTACTTGAGCGATAAAATCGAGAAACCTTACAGAATGAGGAAGAATGTTAACCTCAACCTACTTAGGAACCTAATTACCTTAATTGACGGTTACTTAGCGAATTATCTCGGCGACCCTGAACCTTTTAGACGTAAAATAAGAGCTGGAGCCTTAGGCCCAGAACTAGCCAAAGAATGGAAGCGTATAGAACGTTCGCTTATGAAAATAGCCACCACTATTAGGAGAATACCCGCATTTAAGTCGCTTGTTAAATTGCATACTTTCTTAAAAGTGCTTGCCACAATGTTTATGCTGTCCGGAAGTATGCTTGTAATATCTGTATCATTTTTCACAGGAGAAATCTATCTTTACTATTTATCCATGCTCTTTCTAACTTTCAGTGCGATTTCAACCATCTGGTATAGCATTCTTGAAAGAAGGCTTGCAATAAAAATTAAAGAATACTTTGATGAGCATCAAACAAAATATAGGTTTACTAGACAGTATTTAAGAAATGTTGTTCAAAGGTTAATATTTACATTGGCTTATTACATGAAAGCTAACGGAAAAGACCCGGAAAAATATCCTCTGTCACTGTATAATGAAAATTATAATGGGATAAAGATAATTAAGAAACCCGGTTTTCTTAGGAGTAAATACAAAGTAATAGTTAAGTTAGACGATGAAGCTTAGCCGTAGGTTCTCCAGTGTTTTCCAATTCCAGTAGCTTCTAAGTCAAATATGTATGCTCTGAAAATTCCCCTATCGTATTCTGAGCCGGGGTTTATGCAAAGGGTTCTTCCTATATGAACTTCTCCGGGAGATTCGTGAATATGCGAATGCAAACCAAGTAACGGTTGATATTTCTCTATAACTTCTCGTATGGCTTTTGAGCCTACTGGAACCATTACTGGATGGCCGCCGATTAAAATCGGCTTTAAGTTTTTATCCAATTTAGGGGCCATATCCAATCCTGAATCGTAGGGTGGACAGTGAAAGTTGCAAACTAAGTTTTCGTAGTCGTCAACCATTTTGAACTTCTTCTCTAAACGCTTCTTAAGTTTGTCTTCGGGTTCTTCTCTTGGAGTATCCCAAGGAGTTGGGTTGGTCCATTCACAGCTTATCATTGGATATTTATCGTCAAGCCATACAACCTTATCCAGCGGATAAATTATCCTCCCGTCTGTTTCCTTCTCGTACCTCTTGATTATGGGGTCTATGGAGAATATGTCGTCGTTTCCCGGATTTACGATTACTCTAACCTTAGAGAGATCCACTTTTTCAACAATTAGTTTCATCCATCTTTCAATAGATTCCACCATCATCCTTTCGAATAGTTTATCCTGCTTTTTGGGGTCACGGGATATTTCCATAACTTCATCGTATGAGGTAATAAACGGATACATCCCCGCATATCTTATTCTTTCAGCTAGTTTTTCCACTTCTTCCATGCTCTTTAGTTTCCATTCCTTTCCAAAAATGCCAGGCGGAGTCGTCCAGGTTCCATCTTTCATTTTCGCTATAGGAACTATCTTTTTTCCAGTTAAGTCTCCGTTCATCAGAGCTATATCAGCGTCGTATTCATCGATTGCTTTCAAAAATTTCAGCCAAACCTGCTCGCTTCCATGCACATCTGAGGAGTATAATACCCTAACCATATCATATCACTTTGGGGTAATTTCAAGTGAGATTAACATATAAATACTTTAAAATGTTGCGCTTTTCAGCAATTTTACCTAAAATTTTAAATATGAACAGCATATAAACCGTGAGTTTGGTGGAAGATTATGAGTGGAGAATCTGAAAAGATTCCTCTGTTTTCAAGGAAAGCTTCTGGACTTGTCAGGGAGATAGGGCCTCTTGGCTTGCTTGCTTTAACCATGAGCTATGCTATAGGCGCTGGAATTAACTTGCTTTCAATAAAGAACGGATACTTATATCCCGGCTCTAATGTCGGTTTAGCTTTCGGCATTGCCGGGATTCCAGTAATATTGGTTAGCGTTTGCTATGCATTATTGGCAATTACCATGCCTAGAAGCGGCGGCTCATACGTATTTATTAGCAGAACAATTTCGCCAACTTGGGGATTCCTAGCTTCATGGATATCATGGTTTGGAGGATGGATGCTTTGCGGAATTATAGCCTACTATGACGCGTTCTTCTGGGGAACCATGTTATGGAATGTTGGAGCTGCTTTCGGTAACACGTGGCTTATGGGAGTTGCAGAATGGGTAATGGCGCCGATTAACTCCCTTTGGATTGGGATAATACTTTTGGTAATAGCTTTCATAGTAGGCTCGCTAAGAGTAGGCACAGTTATCCGTGTTGTTCAAGCCTTGTGGATTATTCCATTAATTGGATGGGTGCTCATGATGATAACCTACGCCATGAACTGGGGCTTAGCTTCAAATCCGACGGCGTTCAAGTCCGTCTGGGATTCGGTGATGGGAGAGGGATCATATGATGAAGTTATGACGGTGGCTACGACCAATGGCTTCGATGCTACAAAGTGGACTACATTCAATTGGGATTCTACTTGGGGTGTTGCAACCTACGGCGCAATATGGGCGTATGGTTCACCATCCACTCCACCGACAACTGTGGCCGGAGAAGTTAAAACGCCAACAAAAACTCAGATAATTGGAACTACCGGAGGCTGCATACTCATAGCCATCCTCTACGTCCTTGTTTCATCCCTATGCTTCGGCGCGTGTGACCCATTCGTCAGAGCCTACGCATACAATTATTACAAGGGATTCTCAAGCGCATATGAGATAACTAAAAATGTAACGCCGTCTCTACCGCTTATGGCTGGAATTTTAACTCAGAACTTCGGTTTAGCAGCCTTTTATGCGGCAGCATGCGCCGTATGGCTGTGGAATGACATGCCGCCATTCATCCTGTACATGGCCAGGTACATTTTTGCATGGTCTTTTGACAGGTCATTCCCAGAAGTGTTCGCTGAAGTTCACCCAACCCTAAGAAGCCCGCTGAATGCAAACATACTAAACTTTATACTATCGCTGATTGCGTGCATAATGTGCTGGGGATGGTGGATCTACGGAATATTCACCTTACTCGACAACGTTGCATGCTGGGCCTGGATATTCCCGGACATGTTCGTTGCATTAGCCGCTGCAGCCATGCCTATCATGCGGCCTGAAATCTATAAGGAGTCTCCGACATCTGGATGGCGTATTGGTGGATGCCCGCTGGAATACATATTCGGAGTGTTAGCCTTCGTTTCGATGGGGCTGTTCGTATGGCTTGTTCTGGGCACGCTGGTTCCCGGCGGGTCACCAACACCCGACATAATGCTAATAATGGCTGTGCTTGGAATAGGACTCATCATCTCGTTAGTATGTCAACACTTGGCCACTAAGAAGGGTGTACCCGTCTCAGAAATATTCAGGGCTGTGCCTCCAGCTTAACCCTTTCAGTTCATCCACTCTTTTTATTATTTTAAAAAATAGTTGAGATAAAGAAATTTTAGGAAATTCTATCTTATTACTTCTTCAACGTCTCTGTACCATTTTTTCTTAGGTCCAACTTTAGCTCTTAACTTCCAACCTAACGATTTAGGTTCTTTCTCTATTGTTTCAAGCAGATCGTTTATTCTTGAGTTAATTAAGTTGACCTTATCCTTTGATAATATTTTTTTGTATTTTCCTAGTAGTTGCGTTATCTTCTTTAGGTTGGTTGTTACCGTGTAGTAGAAGCCCCAGTCCTTGCTTAAGACTTTAGCTATATACTTCTTGTTTATAGCGTCTTTATCGGAGTTTTCTACTGGAAAGGTCATAAATAATGTGATAAGGTCTTTTACGTCTTTTTCGTTAATTTGGACTATTTGGAGTTTTTCAAGGGTGTAATCTGCCAGAGTTATGGTTGGATAATCAAGTTCAAGTCTTCCTTTGAAGTCTATTGTGTGACAGAAAATTAGTTTGTCGTAGAAGACGTCTGAATGCCTATTATTTACTTCGTCGTGGAAAATGTCCCGAGAGAAAGCTATTCTAGCTACTGCTTCGTCCCAAATGTATCCAAGTTGCTTAAACAACTTTCTAACTTCCACGGTATATTTAGAGTATGAGGCATAGTCAATGTCGCTAAGCTTTCTCTGCAGAGTTTCTTCATGAAACTTTCTAACTTTTTCCGGTAATTTTATTCTAAGAGCAACTGCACCCAACACTCTCAGTATTATTCCGTTTTTTTCAGCTTCCTCAATAACTCTCATAGCTTCTTCCAAGAAGTCTGCTTTCGGAACGTTTACACTCATTTTGTCTTTCCCCTTTAATCCTTAACTTTGCAACCATTTTTTGTGATGTTGAAATAATTATTTTAATTTTGTTTTGTCAAAGCACAAAAACAATATTGTATAAGTTTTAAAATACTTGCTTCAGATGATAAACTTGAAGCTATCCAACTTAATTACAACAGTTGATGCGCATACTGCCGGAGAACCAGTCAGAGTTGTCATAGGAGGAATTCCACGCATTATTGGAAATAACATTTTAGAGAAAAAGGAATATTTCGCCAAGAACTACGACCACATTCGGAGACTTCTAATGTTTGAACCTAGAGGCCATAAGGATATGTATGGAGCCATACTAACCGAGCCAACCAGAGAAGACTGTGACTTCGGCGTAATCTTCCTAGACAGCGGAGGCTACTTAGACATGTGCATTCACGGCTGCATAGGCATAGTAAAAGTCCTCCTAGAAATAGGTATGATTCAAAAGAAAGAACCAACAACAGAGGTAAACTTGGACACTTCTGCAGGAAAAGTGAAAGCCTTAGCAAAAATTAAAGGAGAAAACATTGAGGAAGTCACCATTAGGAATGTTCCTTCTTTCTTGGCTGTGCCTGACCTCGAAATAAAGGTTCCTAATATTGGTTTAGTAAAAGTTGACATTGCCTTTGGAGGCAATTTCTATGCGATAGTAAATTCAAGCGACTTACAGACCAGCGTTGAGACGAGCAATGCACATAAACTTGTAGAACTTGGCTTAACTATAAGGAATATAGTAAATCGTGAAGTTAAGGTTCAGCATCCTCTAAATAAGAGCATTAACAGAGTTAATTTGGTTGAGATATGCGATGAGCCGAAAAATCCTGAAGCAACTTATAGAAACGCTGTAATATTCGGCGCGGGGCAAGTTGACAGGTCACCGTGCGGTACTGGAACATGCGCAAAAATGGCAACTTTGTATGGTAAAGGTCAGTTAAGCGTTGGCGAAGAAATTTTAAGTGAAAGCATCATTGGTACACTGTTTAAGGGTAAAGTTGTTTCCGAAACTAAAGTTGGTAATTTTAAGGCAATTGTGCCGGAAATAACTGGAAAAGCTTACATTACTGGGTTCCATCAATTCGTTGTAGAAAATGGAGATTCTCTAAAGTACGGCTTCATTTTGTAAAATACCAAAATGCATAAATGCGTAGAAGCTTCAATTCTAACTCTAACAGGCTGGAATTGGCATGGTTGAATATGATGTTGTTGTAGTGGGAGCTGGAATCATTGGCTTATCTACAGCATACCACATTAAAAGGGAAAATCCAGATGCCCAAATTTTGGTTATAGATAAGCTTAACGCCGCTGGCCAAGCTAATACAGCCAAAAGTGCATGTGCATTCCGTTGTTTATTTTCTTCGCATACAAACTTTCTACTCGCAGATTCTTCTGTAGAATTTTACCGCCACGTACAAGAGGATTTGAAAATTGACTTAAAACTAAAATTTGTAGGGTATCTTTGGCTGTTATGCGAAGAAGAATATAAAGAACTGCTTCCAGTGCTAACAAACCTAGCCAAAAAAGGATTTGCATATAAAGAGTATGAGGAGGAAGAGTTAGCTCAAAAACTGAACATGCGAACAAACCTAGCTGAAGACGAAGAAGCAAAATTGATGAATTTGGGAAATGTCTATAAAGGAATATTCATTCCGAAGGCTGGAATAGTAGACGCAGACTGCCTCGTTAGATATTATGAGGAAGAATTCTTAAAAATCGGCGGAAAGGTTCAGTACGGTGTCGAAGCTGAAAGATTCATTGTTGAACCATGCGAGTCCCTCGGTATTCCCGGAGAACCCTACTTCTGGCAAGACGCTAGAATTGC
>Ga0190354_1000089_pt1 | contig 14080 bp, 17 predicted proteins | sample 4872131213_MG_FD_163436 | JGI IMG/M metagenome (GOLD analysis project Ga0190354, IMG submission 163436) | Hydrothermal vent microbial mat bacterial communities from Southern Trench, Guaymas Basin, Mexico - 4872-13-12-13_MG | ecosystem: Environmental > Aquatic > Marine > Hydrothermal vents >...
ACAGAGAGATAGCGTTTGAGATGAGGGTCAGCGTTTCAACGGTCAAGAGGGTATGGTCTTACTGGCTCACACACGGGGAGTATTTGCCAATAAGAAAGAGGGGGAGAAAGGTGAAGGAGTTAAGCGAAAAGGAGAAGGTAATAGTAAGAGAATCAAAAATGAAATACAAACTTGGAGCAAGGAGACTGGAGAAGGTAATAGAGCAAATATATGGCATTGGCATCCACATCCCTCACAACCGCATCCACAAATACTTGCTTGAAGAAGGATTGGCAAAGGAAGAACCGAGGAAGAAGAGAAGAAGGAAGCCATACATAAGATATGAAAGAGAGCATTCGATGTCAGCTGCCCATGCCCATATAGACTGGTTTGAGAAGGATGGGATAAAGTTCTGTGCTATTCTGGATGATGCTTCAAGGAAAATCCTTGCAGCAGGAGAATTCAAGAATGCTAACACTGAAAACAGTATAGCTTTGGTAGATAAGCTTGTTGAGGATTACTGGGGCATCATGCCTTTAGAAGAGCTGATCTCAGACAATGGAAGTGAGTTCGGAGCTCACAGAAAGAATGATAAAAAGGAATGGGACAGCAGATTCAAGCGTCACATTGAATCCCCGGATATAAAGCTGATAACATCCAGGATAAAGCATCCCCTGACAAACGGTAAGATAGAGAAGCTCTTTGACTGCTACAACAGGTACAGAGACGATTTTGAAAGCTTGGATGACTTCGTTTACTGGTACAACGACGTCAGATTCCATGAAAGCCTTGACACCAAACACTATCTCCAAACACCAGAAGATGCCTTCTGGAGCAGGTTGCCGGTAGAGGTAAGGTTAGGTGTTGTATTCAAGTTTTTTGATGAGGTGATAGGGGAATGAGAGGTAGGGTTTATAAAGTCAAAAATTTCAGGACTACACAGAACTGTTTAAGCTATAAAAGTGACTATTTTAGGCGGTGATACGATATATGAATCTAAATAATGAAAAGGGAATAGACCCCACGGTAGAGGCAATTGTAGAGATGTTACCAGAGAATTTTTTAAGAAATACTGCACGAGAGAGCGTACTTATTATAAGGGAGCGTAAAATTGACCCGGTTATTCTTTTCTGGGTGTTAACGCTTGGATTTGGTACAACATTTACCTTGCTAGGGATGCGATCCAAATGTCAAACGAGAGAGGCTGATGGAAAGATGGATTATTTAACCGAGCACGCATGGGAATGAGCTTCATTTATTGCGTTTAATACTTTTTTATGCTCTATCTCCTCTTTTCTTTTCTGTTCTCTTAATTTCTCCTCTGCGAGTTTCTTGTTGTTCTTTGCTTTTTCAAACTCTGTGTCAATCTCCAGAGTTTTATCGTAGTATCTTATCGCTTCCTCGTATCTTCATGACTCATCAAGGGCAACTCCTCTGTTGTTCCAAACATCCGCATCCTTCTTCTTTCCAAACAAACCCATCATCCCACCTCCTTCACCAACCAGCCCTCCTCACATCTCTTCAATCCACTTCTCTCAATCACATATTTCACTTCGTTCTTCAAAAAATTGAATACGCCAATATCATCAAATATAACCTTCCCCTGCGTAAACGCATCTAAAAGAACCGTATTCTTATTTTCAATCTCTTTTAAACAATCCTCTATGGTATAGCAAAACAAATCAGCGGGGAAAAACTATTTCCAATGCCAAATCTTCTTTATCTCGTGCTATAATAACTATGTCGAAATTACTCAATAAATTATCTTCTCCTTTAGTCTTTGACCCGAACAGGATTACGCACATCCCTTTCCTTTCCAATCCTTTAATAAACGCTTTGAAATCTTCTTCCCGTTCATCATGCATTACCCGAATTACTCATAATACCTCTGCATAGTTCAATATCTCCTCCATACATTTTATCGCTCTTCCCGCCTCTTCCTTTTCATATTCTGTAACCCTTGCATCCGGGTATCTTGCTTGCGTATAATGTTCACCCAGTTCCTTTGAACACTTCATTACATCCTCTGGCACTTCATATCCCAGCTTCTCGATAATTCTCAAAAACTCAACCAAAGAACGCGTATATGGTTTCAACCCACTTTTTACTATTATCTTCCCTTTCAAATATAGCTCTGCCGCCTGCTGACTTGAAAAACAGGCTATGTCATAAAGTGTTCTTCTCATCTTCTCAATCTCTTTGGATAGTCCTTCTAATTTGTCTATCCCTCTTAATTTAGAATTCTGGATTATGGGTCGTACTACGGAGGGGGCTAAAAACATTGGTATTTTGCCCGCTTGTTATCTAAAAGTATTTACAACTGATGGATGATTCTCGCACCCGAATATGATATTCTACTCTGTCTCACTTCGCCGAATTCGTGCAGTGCTTCACTATCGCCGGGCACGAATACTGTCTCACCGAGCATAGCAACGCTTGCGACTTTGCCTTCCGCAGCAACTGCTTCGATTGCATCACGGCATCGCTCACTCATCAGCCCGGTTTGCAACGAGAAATCACGTGCTGCACGCATGAAGGTATCCATATCAGGCTTCTTCAGCAGCTCCTTCAAGGCTGCTCTACCCGCTTTGTTCACATTCCGTATGATGGATGCATCCTGCAGTATATCCCTTGTTGCCTTCACACCAAATGTGACGTAACTTATCTTTACCTCCTCTGATGGCAGTATAATATCAACCATGCCAATACCGGGAGGACCTGGTTTCTTTCTTAGCACAACCCCGCCATAAGTCTCCGCAATTACGTCGCCCAGCCCTGTATTGTTCTCCACTTCCGCGAGGTGTGCTATCTGTGCAACCTCATTCAATGTCATCCTGAGCGAGAGGAGCGCATTTAATGCGAGTGCAGTACTGAGTGCTCCGGCACCACTCGCTCCGAATCCGGCTCCAATTGGAACTTCAAACCTGGTTGACACCCGAATGGGGTATTCGTATCCACCAGCCATACGCCGGCAGACATATCCGGTGGTACTTGTCTCTTCCACCTCCACTCCATCTATCTCTATCCCTGGTCTTACATCATCCACCGATACCTCAGTTACACACCCTGCCTCCAGTACGATACCACAGCCAATAGAGCCTTTATACAGTGGATTCCTATCATCATGGATAGCAAAGATACCGGTTATGTGCGACGGAGAATAAGCCCTAACCCTTGCCTTTGCCCTTGCCCTTGTGGTGGTCCTGGCACACATATCTACGCTACGGATTTATAAACTTAGCAGCTATTATTTTATTTATTGAGAGAAGATGGTGGGTCGGATATGTAAAGCTAAGGGCAATTGCGTACCTGAAGTGCTGGAGACGGTGGTGGAGATCGCGGTCGGCATAGCGAGGCAGAGCATAGAGCGCAGGAGAATGGGAGCCCTGTTTGTGGTTGGTGATGAAGATAGAGTATTAAAGAAGTCTACACCGCTCATCCTGGACCCTCTGGCATGTCATCCGAAAGAGGTAAAAGATATAAGGAACGCAAATGTACAGGGCACGATAAAAGAGCTTGCGAAGCTTGATGGCGCTTTTATCGTCAGTGCAGATGGGTACGTTCTTTCCGCAGCGAGGTACATAGAAGCGAGTTATCGGAATATTAACCTCCCTATGGGTTTTGGAAGTAGACACATGGCAGCAGCATCAATATCTAAGGATACAGATGCCGTTGCGGTTGTTGTCTCTGAGAGTGACGGCGTTGTAAGGATATTTGATAGCGGTGAGCTGGTAGCGGAGATATTATCGGGGATATGGGAACTGGATAAGATAAAACCGCATATAAGAGGCAAATACGAGAAGATAATAGAGAAAAACCTGGGCTTGACGATGATAATGAAGAAATAGCGCAATATAAGATAAGAATAAGAATTAAACACCGAAGAAGATACACGAAAGTATGAACACACACGCTGAGACCAGAACGATGGTTGCACCCGAGGGCAGATTGAATAAATAAGCGAGCAATAACCCGCAGATGGTTAATATCACGGAAAGCGCAACAGAGAGCGCGATCATACCATGCATGCGGGCTGTGAATCGTCTGCTGATCGCCGCCGGTATAGTCAGCAGAGCAATGACAAGGATAACCCCCACCACTCTTATCAATGCCACCACGGTCAGCGCAATGAGGCATAATAATAGAAGGTATAACCGCTCGGTGTGGAGTCCAATCACGGTTGCATACTCCTCATCAAAGGATATAGCCTCAAATTCATGACGATACAAAGCCACCACGCCAATGATGACTGCATCCAGGAGCAGCATGAGCTTGATATCAGACCCAGATACGGTTAGGATATTACCAAATAGATACCCAAAGAGGTCCGGGGCGTAACCAGGGGTTAATGCGACGAGGATAATGCCCAATGCCATTCCCGTAGCCCACAGGATACCTATTGCCGTATCTTCCGGTATCTTTGTTCTCCTGCTCACAATGCCCATGCTCAGTGCAGAAGCGATGCTGAAGGGGATAACACCCAGAACAGGGTCCAAACTCAGGAAATAGCCCAGACCGATGCCGCCAAATGCTGCATGCGCTATTCCTCCGCTTATGAACACTATCCTCTTCACTACTACGTAGACACCGACGATTCCACATGCAATACTGGCTAACAGCGCCGCTATTATTGCATTTCGCATGAACTCATATCCTATAATCTCTATCATATCATCCTTCAGTGTGACTCAAATCATGGAGTGGGAAATAACTCCTATCCCGGCATGAGATGAGCACCACGCGGCTTATCTCTGATTCAGCCACTACCCGGTACTCTGACTCTGCTAAATACGCTGTAATCTCAGTTGCAAAATCTCGCACACGCGATGCAGTGGGCATTGCAGCCCGTGGCAAACGCATCCTTGAGTATCCTATATGCATATACGCCTTCACCTCGATGAAGTCAGGCTTCGCCATCTGGAGTAGAGCAGCATAACCTTCTGGATTCTCCATATTTAAACCCTCTATACATGTGATTCTTACCACTGTTCGCACTCTCTTGTTGCGCAGCTCTTCCAGCGACTGTATTATACAATCCCAGTAATCAGCATGAGCGATTTTTTTGTAAATGCCCTCTTCCGGGGCATTCAATGAGATATACAATTGCGTGGGTCTTATCTCTCGTATCACCTCGGGGTTCGTGCCATTGGTCACCACAAAGGTGGTCATCCCATGCGCATGGAACTCTTCTATGAGCTCCCCCAGATAAGGATACAGTGTAGGCTCGCCAATGAGCGATATAGCAGCGTGTCCTGGCTGGTTAGCCTCAGTAAAAATGCCCGGGTCCGTCCTGTAAGAGCCCTTGAACCCCGATATCAGCCTCCTTTGCTCTCTTATACACCCATCTACAATCTCATCAGGTGAGTCCCAGATGTCCGCTTCCTCCTTTTCATTCCCCTTCAGGTTGAACGCTTCAAGGGGACGCCAGCAATGGACGCAGCGTTGATTACAGAAGATCGAGGGAGTCATCTGAACACATCTATGTGCACTAATGCCGTAGAACTTACCTTTATAGCAGTTTCCCTCGCCTCTCAGCGATTTACGTAGCCAGAGGCAGGTCTTTACTGCACTATGCCTGTGCGCACCAACGAAGTGATAACCTTGCCGCTCCAATCTCCTCATCGGCATCGGCGCTTCATCATGGTTCAATCTCAATGTATCCCTCCGTCCCATTCACCAAGACCTCCTCATCGTCTTTTATCAGCTTCATGAGATCACTCTCAGGAGAATCAACGGTTGGTATCTCCGCTATAATCGCACCTACTGCCACTATCGTATCCGCATGATGCGTGACAATCATAGCCAGAGGACTCTTTGCATGCATTTTCAGCTGATATATCACGTATGAGCCCACAGTTGAGCCTTTACCACCCGGGAATATCAGTACGCGATTTGATACCTCCTGTCCATATACATCCAGTGATCTATCAACAAAGATACCTGTCACAGGATCCACGGCACCAAGAAACGAGATTCGCTGCCGGGAGACCAGAGCTCGTCCCTTCGCTATCCCTTTTGATACACTCCTGCCTTTTATCCTCTTCCCCTTCATTCGCAGTCTGAACCTACATAAATATGGACTTTTATATGGTATAGAATAAGATATTAAGAGTGATAAGAATGGAAGAGAGAGTAAGCGGGGAGAAGGAGAAGGAGAAAGAGAGAGAATCGGAAGTGCAGTCTCTGGTGCTGAGATTACGGCAGTACCAGGCACAGGCGGAGACGACTTCTCAGGAGCTGGTTATGGTTCAGCAGGCGATAGCCGAACATGATAAAGCGATAGAGACGATAAAGCATTTGAAGGGTTTGAAACCGGGTGATGAACTGATAGTACCGATAGGTGCCAATTCCTCTGTTTATGTCACTCTTAGCACTACTGACAGGATAATAGTGCGGATAGGAGGAGGAGTGAGTGCGGAGAAAGACCCTGATTCCTCTATACAGTTCCTGGAAGAGAAGAAGAGGGAATTGGAAGATTCACAGCGTCAAATGACAGCATTACTGCAGAAGATAGAGCAGGAAGCACAGAAATTACAGGCGCGGTTGCAGGAGCTCGTTTCTAAGACCGGTGCACCGAAATGAGAAATGAGATGAGAGAAAAGCAGAGTCTTTAGATTTTTTAGATCTTGCTCTGAGATTATGGATGGATGTCATCCAGTAATTGTTTCTCTTTCTTCTCTACCATTATCTCTTCTATATAGGTATGGGGATAATTACCGGTCTCGTCCTTCTCCTCTGATTTCACCATATCCCAGATAGTAAGCAGAGCTACCGATAGCCCATATAGTGCATCCATCTCCACACCCGTCTTGCCAACCGATTTCACTGTTACCGTTACTCTTACCCCACCTTCTTCTATTGATGGTTCAACCTCTACCGCATCTATACTCACAGGATGACACATGGGGATCACATCTGGCGTATTCTTCACTGCGAGAATCGCTGCCACCTCAGCACAGGCGAGTGCATCCCCTTTCTTTATCTCTTTATTCTTCAGCTTCACAATTGTACCCTCTTTTAATCTTATCCTACCTGACGCTACTGCAATCCGAACTGTCTCCCCCTTATCACTTATATCCACCATGCGTTGCATATGCGCATATTCCTCGCTCTCAGTGTCAGTGTGGCCAGACCCCGAAGAATATCTCCAGACCCAGTACAACGACACCCAGGAGAATGCCAGCCAATAGAATAGCCTTTGGCGAGACTTTTATGGCTGATTCCTCCACATCATAATATCGCATCAAGCCCGCAGAGGACATGAGCCCTCGCTCTTCAGTCCTGCCACGCCTCCTCTCTTCTTTCTTTGTCTTCTTCGTACTTTTTCCCTTTACCATGTTTTTCTCCTATGCCTGTTAATTATATTATCATTATTCTCGTTCCTTTTACATTTATATCTACCATTGTCCCTTTATCCCTATCATTATCCTTGTATGCATCAGCATCACTGCACAACTCCACCTTTGTCGCTGTTGCATTCTCTATATCCCCGATGTCAATCTTATCCTCTGTGAATATGATTATCTCATTCAGGGGTGCATTTAGCGCTATGCCCCGCTCAGATTTGTATCGCCTGACTGCCTGGACAATAGCAGCGATTAAATCACCTTCAGCTTCAGCATCTGTATCTATCTTACCCGGTGTTGGCCATTTAGCCCTGTGTACACTTACACTCGCACCAGAATTAAAATTAAGATATGAATACATCTCCTCAGCAAAGAAAGGGATAAATGGCGCGAGCAGAAGAGAGAGGGTCTTCAGTGTGTGGTATAACGCATATCTGGCAGATTCTTTACCGGTAATAGAGGAAGAACGTCCATATAACCGCGATTTTACCAGCTCAATGTAATTATCAGCGAGTATATACCATGCAAACGACCTGATACTCTTCATTGCCTCGTCAAACTGGAAGTTCTCCATCGAGTCTGTCACGGCGCTAACAAGTCTGCTCAGTTTAGAGAGCAACCAGCGGTCAACAATCTCCAATTCAAATTCAGGCTCTTTAGCATTGGCATTGGCATTGATATCATATTCGGCGAGATGTGGCAATGAGAACCTGAGGATACTCCAGAGTTTCTGCATGAATTTACTCGCTGCTATTATGTCCTTCCAGCGGAATTGGACATCAGAGCCCGTAGCACCGCCAATTGCCGCCCACTGCCTGAATACATCTGCACCATGCCTCTGTATCACCTCATCGGGCGATACAGTATTGTTCCTCGATTTGCTCATCTTGTAGCCATCTTCGCCCAGTAGCATACCATTAATGAGGACGGTGCGCCAGGGTATCTTGTGGGTAAGGGCTAAGGAACGCAGGATAGAATAGAAAGCCCAGGTCCTTATTATGTCATGCCCCTGTGGTCTTAAATCAACCGGAAACGCAAATTCAGACGAATCGGTACTGAAGCGCCAACCGGCAATCCAGAGCGCGGTTAGAGAGGAGTCCATCCATGTATCCAGCACATCTTCCTCGGCTTCAAATTCCATGCCCCCGCAACTGGAACACGGTGAACCGGGACTCGTCACCACGGGGTCAACCGGCAGTTCTGCTTCTGAAGCAACTTTCACTGCGCCACATCGCTTGCAATACCAGACAGGAATGGGTACGCTGAATATACGCTGACGCGAGATACACCAGTCCCAATCCATAGATTGAACCCAATTCTCCAATCGCGACCGGAAATGTGCGGGATACCACCTTATCTCCTTTGCCGCTTTCAATATTTCAGCTTTATTCACACGCACGAACCATTGTCGTGTGGAAATAATCTCAATGGGCGTTTTACAGCGCCAGCAAACGCCAACATTCTGTTTTATCTTCTCCCGCTTCTTAAGCAGTCCTTTATCAGCCAGATCTGTTATTATCCTGCTCTTACATTCCCCTGTATCCAGTCCTTCATATATACCCGCCATCGCAGTCATCCTGCCTCGCTCATCTATTGATGCTCTTAGTGGTAGATTATGCTTCTTCCACCATCTCACATCCTGACGGTCACCAAAGGTACATATCATCACCACTCCGGTTCCAAATTCGGGGTCCACCGCCTCATCTTTATATACCTTCACATGCTGCTTGAATATGGGCACTTCCAGCTCTTTGCCTGTAATGTCCTTATATCGCTCGTCATCTGGATGCACGGCAACAGCGACACAACTCGCCAGTAGTTCTGGTCTTGTAGTTGCAATCTCCACATATCCATTATCATCCAGTTTCCGGAATAGCAGATAATTCAGATGCGCATCCCTATCCTCATACTCCACCTCAGCGAAGGCTATTGCTGTTTCACAGCGCGGGCACCAGTTAACAGGATGCTCTGCCTGATATATTAGACCATCGCGATACATCTTCAAAAACGACTGCTGAGTATATCGCCTGTAAGTGTCATCCATCGTGATATACTCCCTGCTCCAGTCGATGGAGATGCCCAATCGCTTCATCATCACCTTCATCTGCTCTATGTTACGTGTGGTGAGCTCCTTACAGAGCGCTCGAAACTCCTGCTTGTCTATCTGATGCTTTGATATGCCATGCTCTTCCTCCACTTTCACCTCCGTCGGCAGCCCGTGACAATCCCAGCCCTGAGGGAACATCACCTCGTAGCCTCTCATTCGCTTGTAGCGTGCCAGGAAATCTATGTAACACCAGTTAAGCGCGTTACCTATATGAAAATCACCGGTAGGATATGGTGGTGGTGTATCTATGATATAAGGTTTATTATCTGAGGAGGGATCGAAGTAGTACATCGCTTCTTCCCACGCCTCTAACCACTTCCGCTCCACTATCTCGTGGTTGTACTTCTTCTCCAGTCGCATAGGTTGCTTGTTGCTTTATTCTATATCTCTTTAAATATTATTTTATCGCTATCCCTTATAGCTCGTTTACTTAATACTTATCACTTATCACTTATTTACAGCGAAAGAATGCTGATTGCTTTTGAACTCTCCGGGGAGCATGAGACATTACCAAAGGCGGAGGCGCTGGCTTGCCTGCGTGCTCATAATATAAGATATGAGGAGAAAGAGCACACAGATGGGATACTTGTGATCGAAGCGGAAGAGGGCACTTTGGCAGCTTCTACTTCTATGGCGGAAATCGCTGAACGATTGGGAATGACACATCGTGTCTATGCCATATTAGGCGTGAGCAGCCGATACAGATGCATAGATGAGCGCGAGATGGAGGCACTTATAAAGGATGCCGTGGACAGAGTTATGGAACCGGGCGATACATTCGCAGTTCGGGTGAGGATGAAGGGTAAGAGTGCAATAGTGCAAATGCAAATGCAGAGAGGGTATCAGCATAAGGAGCTGGAGCGAGAAGTGGGAGCGTTGATAAAGCGAATGGGCTACGAAGTGGACCTGAAGAAACCGAAGAAGACTTTTGTACTACTTTTCACACGCCATAAGTGCTTTCTTGCTTTACTACTCCACAGTATAGAAAAGAAACGATACGAGCAGCGGAAACCGCATCTGAGACCTTTCTTCTCACCCGGTGTGATAATGCCAAAGTTAGCACGGGTTTTGGTGAATTTGAGCGCAGTGAAAGCAGAAGATATCCTTCTTGACCCGTTCTGTGGAACTGGTGGAATATTGATAGAAGCGGGCATAGTAGGTGCCACCCCCATAGGTATGGATATACAGGCGAAGATGGTTCGGGGTGCGAGCCAGAATCTGCTTTTTTATCACCTGAAGGGGCATTTAATCACTGCTGACGCCACTGACATACCCCTGAGGGTAAACAGCGTGGATGCGGTTGTGACCGATCTGCCGTATGGACGCGTGTCACTGATCTCGGGAGATATCAATGCCAAATCTCGCGCATCATTCATAGAACGCCTGTATGAAGAAGCGATAGGGGAAATATACAGGGTACTGAAGCGAGGAAGAAAGGCGGTTATCGTCTTCAATTCCCCCACTCTTTACTCTTTGTTCTCGAATTGGGAGTTCAAGTTCAATATCCTCGAGCGGCATGAATACAGGGTTCATAGAAGTTTGATACGATACATAGCTGTACTGGAGAAATGAGCTATGAACTATGAACTATGTAATGTAAAACTAAAAATCTTAAAACTTCAAGGGTTTTTGTTTATTATTGGACAATCAACATAAGAGGTAGAAGGTGAAGAAATTGAAGGTACGGTTGCCTGATGGTAGGGAGATAGAAGCGATGGATGTTGATTTCGAGACAGTGAAAGAGGATTGGAATGAATATAAACTGGAGGACGGGACGATATTGAAATTCAAGACAATAGTTAGCAGTATAGTTCGTACAGAGGAATATGACCCGATGACCGGGGACCCTGTTTATCACGTTCGCTCCACAAATGTGCTCAGGGTGAAGGTACCAGAGGAGCTGAAGCGGCTGCCCGGCGCGAGGAAGTCAGATGTGGAGGGAGTGGAAGTGCGATAATAGCTGAAATACCTGATATACCCTTTTCACATCACATAGAGCGCCTGCACGCCGGACGAACGTAATGAACGTAATAGAACTATCAAAGAGGTTTTTAACGGGTGAGTGCAACATACGAACGTTTTGAACAGTTATTTGAACTATTGGTACTGCTATGGCTTTTTATATCGTTCAAAAGAAGATAAAGCCGGAGGTAAAGAGAAATGAGACGCATAAAAAGGTTGTTGGGCATGTGGGCGAAGAAAGTTGGTACGATGGTGGCGATAGCAGTCTTCTTACTGGCGATGGCATCCGCGGTAAATGCGTACAGTGGGCATGGAACCGGAGAAGTCACGCTGGATGGAACTGGGAAACTGTTAGCCAGGGGATACGGCAATGTCTCAATCACCCTGAATGGGACTGTAGACATGATGTGCAAACGAGGCGTGCTTGTAGTAACAGATAATTACGGTGATATAGAGATAACAGCTACTGGCTTTGGATACAGGAAGGAATTGGGTGAGCACAGATGGCTCTACAGAGGTACGGGCAGTGTAGTCATAACAGGGAGTGATATACTCGTGGAACTCCATGCTCAGAATGGAGCACTGACCGCGAAAGGCACTGGTTCAGCAAGACTGAATGGCACAGGGGCATATATAGCATGTTGAGCTGGAATAAGGGTGGTAGCAAATAAAAGAAAGACCACCTCTCTTTTATTTTTTCATTTCATCTTATTTCTTAACTTAACCGATCTGTAAAGAAAGACCCCAGAAAGACTGCCAGGACTACCCTAAAATGGCACAAAGATGTAGTGTTGTGGAAGGCAAACCTGAGAAACTTACGATTATGGATGAGCCAAGGTTAAGGATGATACTTTGCCTTCCATTTGTACTTGTACCTCTGCTTGTTCTTGTTCTTGTTCTCATCTTTGTCTCAGGTATAGTGTGTGTGGTGTGTGGGTTGGGTATTGAAGACGGTAATGAGGCAGCAGCGGTAGTAGCAGATGAGGGGTATTTCAAGCAGCTCATACTGGAGATATATGTAGATGAATCGGGTAAAGCACTTGTGATAGGTTATATAGAGCCTGATGCAGTTGCGAGTCTCTCTTTCTTACAGAACTCAGAATATATCTACGATAACGATACAAAACAGTTATATGCCCTCACAGACGAATTAACGGACAAATCAGGCGCTGACTGGACGTTGAGATTCTCCTCATGTGCCTATTATACTGATTATCACACGGTCTTCTATTTGCCCGATGTCATACGATTGGGCAGGATAAATTGCTCGCCTACAATGCAGTACTTCGTAACAGTATCAAATGGCTCTTTTGTTATTGATGTCCAGGGTTACGATGTTGAAAGCCCGATGACTGAGATAGAATATCAGGAACAGCTTGAACAGCCTGAACAGCCCGGTAAGGGTGATACTAACACTAACATTACTATTATGCAACCACTGCTACTGCTTATCATCGTGACTATCGCTGTTCTAACTGCGTTATTGGTGCTATATTTCTACTTTTACTTCACGAAGAAGCGAAGTGCGATAGGGGGTGCGGAAGAGTATAAGGCGGACAGGGAGGGCAGGAAAGAGGCTGGAATCGAGATTAGCAGCGATATGATGCGAATAATGGAGACACTAACAGAGAGGGAGCGAGGGATAGTGAATGCGCTGTTGAAGCATAACGGGGAGATGACCCAGGCAGACCTGAGATACGAGACCGGGATACCAAAATCCTCACTGACAGGTATCCTCCGCAACCTTGAGAGAAGGAACATAATAAACAAGAAAGAATGGGGCAGAACGAACGTAATAGAACTATCAAAGTGGTTTTTAGGGGGTAAGGGCAAGAAATGAACGATTTGAACAGTTATTTGAACTATTGGTACTGTTATGGCTTTTTATATCGTTCAGAAGGAGATAAAATCGGAGGTAAAGTAAAGAGAAATGGGATACATAAAAAAGTTGGTGGGGATGTCTATCGCGGCAGTGGTAGTTTTGAGTATCGTCAGCGGAATAATAACGGTATCTGTTACAGCGATGCCCAGGTCCAAAGTACCGGTGGCGGTCGTTTATTCAGGGCATGGATTTGTTCTGAACGGTGATGAATTCCACGTGCTCAGGGTACAGGTGATCAAAGCGAAAGAGCTAAAGCCGAGAGAGATCATGGAATATATAGGTGCGAACACGAGCCTAAAGGAGCTAAAGGCAGCGATAGCGAAAGAAAGACCCCGCTATCGCGGTCGTTTACGTGTTGGTGATGAACTTTACAGACTTGATAATATCACAACCGGGAATAGAACTGTCAGTGCAGACCTCATGAATGTATCTGGGTTGACACGGGAGAGGGCGGGGCATATCAGTATCACAGTTATGCAGTATGAGGGCACGAGGATAGGCGAAGGTACACTGAGTATGTATAAGGGCGCGTACATAGGAGAATACCAGGTACTGCTTGCTATGCTACCCCCGCAGCCGGTAAAGAGGCGAATATGAAAGAGGTACGGGCAGCGTACCAACCAACCCTTTTATTTTTTGTTTTTGTACACGCGACATAGGAACATTCTGTTAAACGCTAATTTTTGTATTAGTCCACTACCTCTACCTCCTCTATCGCCACAATTTTACGCCTGCTTTTCGTGCCCGAAACGATTCTCACATTGGCGTTGAAGTATCGCGACAATAGTTTGACTACCGCTTTGT
>Ga0190354_1000090_pt1 | contig 13927 bp, 13 predicted proteins | sample 4872131213_MG_FD_163436 | JGI IMG/M metagenome (GOLD analysis project Ga0190354, IMG submission 163436) | Hydrothermal vent microbial mat bacterial communities from Southern Trench, Guaymas Basin, Mexico - 4872-13-12-13_MG | ecosystem: Environmental > Aquatic > Marine > Hydrothermal vents >...
GAAGCCGATTTTTTGATAGAATGCTAAAGCTGGCAAGTCATCGTTAGAGGTTGAAACCAGCAATTTTTTCTTGGAGAGTTGACGTGCTTTCTCTTCTACTTTTTGAATTAAAGCTTTACCAATACCAGACCCTTGGTAGCGTGGAAGAACCGCTAACGCTGCAATTAACATGCTCTTCTCTAATGGCTTATGTGCAATAAAACCTATCAATTTCCCGTTTGATTCAGCAATGTAGGCTGGCAGTTCATGAATTTTAAGTTTCATGTCAAACATTATCTGTTCAGGTTCTCCCCAAAATAGCTGAGTTAACCTTTCAATTTTTGCGAATCTTTCTCGGTTTTTTCGATTATCGAGAACTCTACGTGAATTCTGGGAGTGCATGAGTGGCAGATTGATAAAATTCTGATATGGGTTTGGCAAAGAGGCTTCCTGCACACTGCGCATTCATATACGGCTGTTTCGTTGCAGAAATAGCATTTTTCTACTTCCATACTACCCAATTTTGCAACCTTCAACTTAATTTGGTTAACTCTTTTGAGTAAATGTTGAATCCATTTTCTAATAGTTCACTGCCTTAATATTAATAGCTGGTGTTACCAGCGTAGCTTGATAGGGATGCAAAAGATAGGGAAAATCTTCTAGGTTTACTCTAACTGTTTTTGTTTATAGTTTGTTGAAAAATTATATAATTCTGCTTATCTAATGCTAGTGAATGCTGAGGGTTTGAAATGTGCATAGTTGGAAAGGACAGGTTGAAACATTTAATCGAGGAGTATAAGTGCATATACCCGTTTGACAACAACCTCTTAGACGGAGACGGATATGTTTTAACTGTGAAAGACGAGGTGACTTTGCATTATCTTGAGCATCAAAACCTAATCTCGTACGAAGTGGTCTTTACGCCTCCAAACTATGTTGCCCATTTAACAGCGAAAAGCAAGTACGGCCGTATGGGGCTTTCCTTCCTAAACGCAGCCAAAGTTCACAGTGGCTTTGTGGGAAGACTAGCCTTAGAAGTTGTCAACTTAAGCAATGACCGGAAACCGATTACAATTAAGCGTGGAGATCCCTTCATGCACATCGAGTTCATAACACGTGACGGTGCACCTTCACCATATACCGGCTCCTACCAGTTTCAGTATATGACGGATGAAGAAATTGAAATGTACATTCCGATTCTGCAGAGAATTTTCCCAAACTACGGCGAACTTGCGAGGATATGGTTCAAGGATAAACCTAAATTTGCAGTTATTCGTTGAAATCTTTATTGTAAATATGGAGTTTCATTAACGTATTCCTTATATAGTTGTAAGCTCGTATGCTGAGGGGGAAAACTTTGAAGGCACGATGCTACCGGGAAGTTAAGGGACAACCTTACGTTAGGAAAGAGTATATTAAGGGGCATCCCCCGCCGAAAATAACCAAGTTTACTATGGGAAACCCCTCCGCGAAATTCGATTACCAACTTAAGCTTGTGTCAGAAGAAGCCGCCCAAGTTAGGCACAACGCCCTAGAAGCAGCCAGAATAGCCACAAACAGATACCTCCAAAAAATGCTTGGAACAGACAACTACTGCCTACGTATTCTACCGTATCCCCACGTGGTTCTAAGGGAAAACAAGATGATATTCGGTGCACACGCAGACCGACTGCAAGAGGGAATGCGGAGGGCTTTCGGAAAACCGATAGGAACTGCCGCTAGAATAAAGCCAAACCAAACAATTATAACTGTGAACGTAAACGAAAACGGAATTAAAATTGCGAAAGAAGCCCTAAAAAGAGGAAAAGCAAAACTTCCAGTGCCCTGCAGAATATTAATAGAGAAAACTCCGGATTAAGGAGGAAATACTAAATGGAAGAAAAAACAGAACAAATTAGAGAAGAAAAACTAATTTTATGGTTTGAGGAGCTTGGAAAAGAAGACATTCCATTAGTCGGTGGAAAAAACGCAAATTTAGGAGAAATGCTAAAAGCCGGAATTCCAGTTCCACCGGGCTTTGCGATAACTGCGCATGCCTATAAGAGGTTCATTGAGGAAACCGGAATCGCCGAGCAAATCTATAAGATAATTGAAGAGACAGTAACGGATCCAAATGATCCTAAGCAGTATGAGGAGGCTTCTAAGAGGATAAGAAGCCTAATTGAGTCCACTCCTATGCCGGATTATCTGGCTGAAGCTATAAAGCAAACTTATCGTGAACTTTGTAACAGGACAAACATAGTTAACATTTCGGTTGCTGTGCGTTCAAGTGCAACCGCCGAAGACTTGCCGGACGCCTCATTTGCCGGTCAACAAGAAACCTACCTAAACGTAGCTGGGGAAGACAAACTTTTGGAAAAAACTGTAAAGTGCTGGTCAAGTCTATTCACGCCTCGAGCAATATTCTACCGGACGCAGAAGGGCTTCAGACACGAAGACGTCCTTATAAGCGTGGGTGTCCAAAAAATGGTTAACGCCAAAGCCGCCGGCGTTATGTTCACACTTAACCCAGTAACTGGAGACAGAAACCAAATAGTTATCGAAGCAAATTGGGGATTAGGCGAATCCGTGGTCTCCGGAGCAGTTACGCCCGACTACTACGCAGTTGACAAAAACACCATGAAAATTATTGAGAAGAAAATAGCTAAGAAAACAGTTGAATATGTTAAAAACCCGGAAACTGGGGAAACAATTCACGCTGAAGTTCCACCTGAACGTCAAGAGATACCATGCCTCACAGACGAAGAAATACTGAGACTGGCAGAGCTTGGGAAAAAAATTGAGGAGCATTATGGTAAGGCCCAAGACATTGAATGGGCAATAGACCGTGACCTACCTTTCCCGGAAAACGTCTTTATCGTCCAGTCCAGACCTGAAACAGTTTGGAGCGTAATGACTAAGGCGGAAGTTAAAGCGGAGAAAGCTGAAGTTGTAGCTCCAACTGAACTGAAAGTAGTTACTAAGGGGATTGGAACTGGGAAACGGGACATAGGGTTCGGCAAGGCAAAAGTCATTTTTTCACCTGAAGAAGCCGAGAAACTTATGCAGAAAGGCGATATACTTGTAACTACAATGACTAACCCAGACTTTGTCCCCTACATGCGGATGGCAAGCGCCATAGTAACAGACAAAGGTGGAGTTACATGCCACGCAGCCATAGTTAGCCGCGAACTAGGAATACCCTGCGTTGTGGGAACGGAAAACGCAACTAAAGTCATGCAAACAGGTAAGGAATACACGGTAGATGCAAGAAACGGAGTAGTCTACGAGGGAGTGGTAAAAGAAATTATTCGGCCGGCTGCGGCTCCAACTGCAGTGGGTGCACCGACAGCCTACGCAACTGTACAGCAGGCTCCGGTAACAGCGACAAAAATCTACATGAACCTCGGCATACCGGAGAAAATTGAAGATTATAGAAATCTTCCCTTCGACGGAATAGGGCTAATGCGAATTGAATTCATACTTGCAAGCTACATTGGCGAGCATCCGCTTTACCTAATTGAAACTGGGCAGTCGCAGAAGTTTATTGATAAACTTGCTGAAGGAATAGCTACCGTAGCCAGAGCCATACAACCCCGCCCAGTTGTTGTCCGTTTCAGCGACTTCAAAACAAACGAGTATAGGGAGCTGAAAGGCGGAGAAAAATACGAGATAGTTGAAGACAATCCTATGCTTGGCTGGAGAGGATGCAGCCGATATATCAGTCCATGGTACGAGGAAGCCTTTAGGCTTGAATGCAGAGCAATCAAAAAATGCCGTGAAGAATGGGGACTCAAAAACGTATGGGTAATGCTTCCGGTTGTACGCACAATCTGGGAGGCAAAGCGAGTCTTAGAAATAATGAAGGAAGAAGGCCTAGAACGTTCAAGAGACTTTAAAGTCTGGTTTATGGCTGAAACTCCATCAATAGTCATAATGGCGGATGAATTCTCAAAACTATGCGACGGCTTCTCAATAGGCTCAAACGACTTAACACAAGGCGTACTTATGATTGACCGCGACTCAGAACGCTTAGGCTTACTAGGCTACTTCGACGAACGAGACCCAGCTGTGAAGAGGGCAATAGCCCACCTAATACGCGTAGCCCATAAAAACGGATGCACAGTCTCAATTTGCGGAGAAGGCCCATCCAATCTGCCCGACTTCGCGGAATTTCTGGTTCGCTGCGGGATAGACAGCATATCTGTAAATGCAGATGCAGTCATAAGCACACGTCAACTCGTAGCAAGCATTGAACAGAAAATCCTACTTGAGAGAACAGCCGAAATCAGAGAACAACTAATCAAAAAATTCGGAGATTCCCCAAGCAAAAGTGAATGGAAACCAGAGTGGGAAGAATAAATTACTAATATCTTCCATTCTAAATATGTTTTAGTGGAAATGTAAATGAGAAGCTCTTTTAATTTAGAAGAAGGAAGGCTGAAGAGGGAAATAGCCAAAAGAAATGTGAAAAGAGTTCTGCTACAGCTGCCAGAAGGACTAAAGCCTGAAGCCGAAAAACTTGCAGAGATAATAGAAAGTGTAGGAGTAACAGCAATAATATCGGCCGACCCCTGCTACGGCGCATGTGACCTAGCTCTAGAAGAGGCTAGAGCCCTAAAAGCAGATTTAATAGTGCATTATGGGCACACTCCACTGATTATGCAAAATGAAATTCCCACAATTTACTTTGACGCTAAGGCTAGGGCGAAAATTACCCCAGTAGTTCGAAAAGCCCTATCTCTGCTTAAAGAGTGGGATAAAATAGGGCTTGTAACAACTGTTCAGCATGTGCATACTCTGGAGAGGGCTAAAAAAGTTTTGTTGGAAGCTGGGAAAACAGTTATCGTTGGAGACGCTGGTAAAGCTGTTTACCCAGGGCAAGTTTTAGGCTGCGAGTTTAGCAATGCCAAAGTCATCGCAGATGAAGTTGAAGCCTTCCTCTTCATAGGTGGAGGAAGATTTCACGCAATAGGAGTAGGCCTCTCAACCAGTAAGCCCGTAATTGTCGCCGATCCATATATTAGAAGAGCATACTTAATCGAGGATGATGTTAAGGAAGTTTTGATGAGGAGATTTGCAAGCGTTAACGAGGCGAAAAAGGCTAAAAACTTTGGAGTAATCGTTGGGTTAAAAGTTGGCCAGAGAAAACTTAAGAAAGCCCTAGAAATTAAAAAGAAGCTAGAAGACGCTGGTAAAAAGGCTTTCTTGCTTGCTTTAAGGGAGATAACTCCCGAAAGGCTTATGCAGTTTCCGTTCTTTGATGCCTACATTAATACTGCATGTCCAAGACTTTCACTCGATGACACTCCAAGATTTCTCAAGCCGTTGCTGACCCCAAGAGAGCTTCAAGTCTTGCTAGGAGAAATTAGCTGGGAAAAACTTTGCAAAGAAGGCTGGTTCGAAAACGTAGAATAGAAATTCTCCTTTCACAAGTTGAGCCTCATCCATCGCCGAAAGCTTACTTAGAGCAGTATACAATTCCATCAGAAGTAGCGGCTGAAATCCTATATTTATCAGCTTACACCTACAATGATATTGTAGGCAAAAAAGTTGTCGACTTAGGATGTGGAACAGGGAGACTTGTCATCGGCGCAGTTCTACTAGGCGCCAAAGAAGCTGTTGGAATAGACATAGATAAAACCGCCATCGAAGTGGCTGTACAAAATGCCAAGAAACTTGACGTTGAAAACAAGATTAGCTGGGTTACCGGCGACATTGAAGCTTTATGTGGAAGCTTTGACACTGTTTTGCAGAACCCTCCGTTTGGAGTGCAGAGAAGAAAGGCGGACAGAAAGTTTCTGGCTAAAGCCCTACAGCTCGGACGGCGCATATACTCCCTTCATAAGGCTGGGAACGAAGAATTTATCAGAAGGTTTATTGAAAGGCAAGGCGGAAAGGTTACGGGAATAATACCGCTTGAAATGTGGATTCCTCACACTTTCCCATTTCACACCAAGCGGAAACATCTGGTCAAAGTTGAACTGTATAGAATAGAAGGGAAACATCATGTCTAACGCTAACGAAATTAAACGCAGCGGAAAACTTGTTGTTCCAGGCGAAAAGTTAGGAGTAATTGAAGAGTTTATGCCTGGACCTGGAACCTACGTTCATAACGGAACAATTTATTCTAAGATTACAGGCAGAACGCTGGTTGACGTTTTAAACAAGAAAGTTTCAGTCTACCCCGTTGTTCATGCAACTCCAGTTCCACACGTTGGAAGTCTAGTTATCGGTCAAGTCTACAGTGTTCAATCCAAGTTCGCTGTAATACGGATTTGGAAAATTGGAAAGAAACTGCTTTCAGGCTTTTTCAGCGGCGTTCTCCATATATCTGATGCCTCAAAAGGCTTTGTGGAACATATGCATGACGTATGCAAGACAGGAGACATAATGAAGGCCAAGGTAATAAGCGAAAAAAATAGGACTTATCACCTTTCAACCGCTGAGAGGAATTTAGGAGTCATCTACGCCTTCTGTTCCGAATGTGGTTATATGCTTAAACTTGAAAGGGGCAATTTACTTAAATGCACAAGATGTGGAAAAACTGAGAGGAGGAAAGTTGCATCCAACTATGGGAGGGGAATAATGTAATGAAAATTAAAATTCTGAAAAGGGAAAAGAACGAATTGAAATTTGAACTTGAAGGTGAAGGCCACACATTTTGCAATCTTTTACAGAAGGCGCTTCTTGAAAGTAAAGATGTTGAAATGGCTGGCTATAATATTCCGCATCCACTAGCTGCAAATCCAATAGTTTACGTGAGAACCAAAGGAAAGAAGGCTCCAGAAAAAGTTCTAATCGAAGCAGCTGAAAAAATGAAGGAGATGCAGAAAGAGTTTATGGAAGCCTTCAATAAAGCCTTAAAAGTTGAGCCTTCTTCTAGCTAAAACAAGCAGCCTTTTAAACCCTTCAATTGCGCTTTTTGCCTCTTCAAGAATTTTTATGCTTTCTTGAGTGGTGATAGCATCCATCGCCCATGCGTAAAGGATTAAAGCTTCTGCAGCATCCGCCATCGCATGGCTGTCAATTCTATGAGGTAAAAACTTTCTCAATTCCGCTCTTTTGAAGGCTTCCGCCAAAATTTTTCCTCTAACCTTCCTCCCAACCGGTTCTCCTTTCTTGTTTGACAATGCCAATGAATAGATGAAGTTTACGTATGCATCTCCCAAATTTGCCAATTTGTGATTCATGAGAATTTCTCCAAAGTCCTTATGCTTTCTTATGAACTTTAATTTCATTTGCAACCGATTAACTTTAAACTTGATGGTTGTATTAATAAAATTCGGGTCTAGAGGAGGAAGATTTGGCCTACAAAAAGTTTCGAAGTATAAAGCCTGAAATCCGTGTTTTAGGCGTTGACGACGGAGTTTTTATTCCTCATAGTAAAGGATACGCTGATGTTGTGGGTGTTGTCTTTAGAGGCGGCTACTGGCTTGACGGGGCTATGCGAACAGAGGTAGAAGTCGACGGCTTAGACGCAACTGAAAAAATAGCTTCCATGATAGTTGCTTCCCCTCATTACCAGCAGTTGAGGGTAATAATGCTAAACGGAATAACCTTCGCAGGCTTTAATATTGTGGACATAAAGGAGCTATATAACAAGACTAAGCTTCCGGTTATCGCTGTAACACGGGATAAACCAGACATGGAGGAAATAAAGAAGGCTCTAGAAAACCTACCTGAAAAAGAAAGGAGATGGCGGGCAATATTAAACGCAGGCGAACTTTTAACAGTACAGACAAGGGAAGGTGAAGAACCAGTCTATATGCAAATAGCCGGAATAACAAGAAGCGATGCTGAAAAAATAGTTAAAATGACGTCTACGAGAAGCAACATTCCAGAACCCCTACGAGTAGCCCACATAGTAGCCTCCAGCCTCACCAAATTCCGTGAAAAACATTAAATCCATAATGTACTAGAAATCTTCCAATCTTAATTCAAAAATAAAAACATTTAATAGAAACCGTGCTCACGAAAAGTGAACGGACACGGTGCTTCCCCATGGAGTTTTGTCCGAAGTGTGGTAAACGGCTTGTTCCAACGAGGAAGAAGCAGGGCAAAAAGAACATTCTTGTTTTAAAATGCCCAAGATGCGGATACGAAAAGCCAGTTGAAGGAAAAGCAGTTGCTCCTTCAAGAGTTATTCCAGTAACTCCGAAGGAACGCATCGCAATAATCGATGAAAAAGCCCAAAAACTACGGACATTGCCTACAGTCACCATCACATGTCCAAGATGCGGAAATAATACAGCCTATGTATGGCAAGTTCAAACAAGAGGAAGCGACGAGTCTTCAACACAGTTCTTCAGATGCACGAAATGTGGTTATACCTTCAGAGAATACTCATAAACCCACAGAAAACGTTAAAGTTTTAACGTTTTTGAATGACTGGGCTAAGCCTTATTAAATTAATATTATATACGCATTAAGGGAGACACTAGGCTATGTTTAAAATTAAGTTAGCTGACGCCCGTTTACTTAAGAACATGATTTCAGCCATATCCACGCTTGTAGACGAAGTAACTTTCAACATAACACCAGAAGGAATGAATCTCAGAGCCATGGACCCCTCCCGCGTAGCCATGGTTGACTTTGAATGGCCAAAAACGGTTTTTGACGAGTATGTCTGTGAAGCACCGACTAAGATGTGCATAAACATAAGCGAATTACTAAAACTGTTAAGAAAAACTGGAAAAGATGAATATGTTGAGCTTTCAATCGACGAGAAAACTGGAAAATTGCAGATAACTCTCGTTGGGAAGTATACTCGAACCTTCACTATGCCAACGCTTGAAACAAGCGAAGAAGAAGTCCCTACTCCCAAGTTATCCTTTAATGTCAAGGCAAAGGTAACTACTGAAGGCCTAAAAGGAGCCTTGGACGAGGCTTCTCTTGTAAGCGACCACGTCAGACTCGAAGCTGATAACGAGAAACTGATTCTAAGAGCCGCAGGCGACATTATGGGAGCAGTTATAGAACTTAAAAAGGGAAGCGACGCCCTCCTCGACATAGAGGCTTCAGAACATTCAAAGGCAACTTACAGCTTAAGCTACCTATCAGAAATAGTAAAATCAGCCTCAACAACGTCAGACATAGCTACACTCGAATTTTCAACCGACATGCCAATAAGGCTTGATTTTCAACAACCAAGAGAAGGAAAACTAGTATTTTATCTAGCCCCACGAATAGAGGTAGAATAACCAAGTAACTAATCAGGCAGAGAAATTGACGCTTACAAAAAGCGACTTAGCAAAATATCCATTTTTGAAACAAGCAGTCAAATATGTTGAGAACTTAAAGCTTAATATAAGGGACCTATCTGATCCAGACGACCCTGTAGTTGAAAGAGCCGAAGACCGCCTTCAAGAAGCCCTACTCTTCGCAACAATAACGAAATACTCCAAAAAAGAAGACGTGGAAATTCTTTCCTTCCCAGTAGCAGTTTTAATGGCGTCAGCAACAAAAGATCCATTAATAAAAAGGAGATACGCACTGGCAGAAGCCAAAAGAGCCTACAACCTCCTAAAAACAGAACCAAAAGAAAAAATAATGAAAATAGCTGAGAATTTCCAATGGAAAATACTACAAGTGAACACCAGTGAAAAGACGCCTTACCAGTTTAAAATTCATTTCACAAACTACTTGAAAAATACAACAAGCCTACGTGGGAAAAAGTGGAAACTCGTAAACAGACTACTAAACAACGGAAACGTCTACATAACCAAAAACGAAGCAGCTAGACTATTGGCAGAAGAAATAAAAAGACATATTGAAGGCAAAATGGAAACCAAGGAGTTTCCGGAGCTACCAGAAAACATCATGAAGAAAGTTGAATTCATAAAAACTTTAGCTATATCAAAAAGAGAGAAAATAAAACTTGAAGAAATCCCAAAAACCGTAGTCATGGAAGCTTTTCCACCATGCATAAAATCCCTATACGAAAAGCTATCTTTAGGCAGTCACTTATCACACATAGGTAGATTTACCTTAACATCCTTCTTAGTAAACGTTGGTATGCCAACAGAAGCAATAGTCGACTTGTTCAGAAACCTCTCCGACTTCAACGAAAGGCTCACAAGATACCAAGTAGAACACATCGCAGGAGAAAGAGGCTCAAGAACACGCTACATACCACCAAAATGCGAAACACTGAAAACACACGGAGTATGCACAAGTCCCGACGAAATATGCAGCAAAATCAATCATCCAATGGCATATTACAGGAAAGCATACGCAAGTAAATCAAGGATATAAATGAATCTGAAAACATCTATACTGCATAATCCTTAAATTAACAAAATAAGATAAGCTAAAAAAGCCTAATATTTACTCGGTGAAAAATTTGAAAGAAGCCCTAATCTCTAATACTCAATCAGAGAAGGAAAATGAGAAGGGAAGGGCTCTACCTGAAAATTACGTTATTGAAGGAAATTTAAGAATAAAATCTGAAGTTGCAATTTTATTGCCCACTTACTGTGAAGCTGGCAACGTAGCCAGGCTTATAGAGGAAATAGAAAATTTAGGCATTAATCCCTTAATTCTAGTTGTAGATGACTCAAGTCCAGACGGTACAGCAAACGTAGTCCGCCATCTTCAAAATAAATACTCAAACATTGTGCTTATAATACGACCTAGTAAAAGGGGATTAGGCACAGCAATAACGGACAGCTTCAAATTTCTGCTTTCACTTGAACATCCACCTAAATACGTAATTACAATGGATGCGGATTTCTCTCATAACCCAAGGGACATCAAGAGGCTACTACACGTCGCCAAAAAAGGATATAACCTAGTCATAGGCAGCCGTTACTGTAAAGGTGGAAAAGCGGAAAACTGGAGCCCTATACGCGTTCTCATAAGCAAAATTGCAAACTTCATAGCTTCAGTATTATTAGGTCTATCCACAAAAGACTGCACTAGCGGTCTAAGATGCTATTCGAAAGCATTGTTGAAACATATAGTTAATGATCTTCATAGCCACACTTATGAAATTCAAATTGAAACCATAAGATGTGCAACAAATAAGGGATTCTACATAGCAGAATTACCAATTACTTTTACGAGCAGAAAAATTGGAAAATCCAAACTAACTTTTAACGAAATAAAGAACTTCCTAGGATACATAGCTAAAACTAAGTTTAGAAGTTACATTAGTGTTCCTCAACAGCTTTTTGTAAAAAAGTTTTCTCCTATTTACATGGTTCTCATGAGAAATTATGCTGAGATGCTTGCTAGATTAAAAAATTTGATGTAATTTATTCATTTAATCAAAAAAGTGAAATTATATGATGTTTCATCGATTTAGCTTTCTTAAGTTAACTTTCGTGTTATGCATAGGATTTTTCTTTTTAGGTATAATAATTTCTTTGATTAGTTCTAATGAGGTTCCCACGGGACATTCGCAAATTCGTAAAATAATTTCTGAACAAATAAAAATGAGTCCAAACGAGGAAAGAAAGTACTGTTTAGGCATATTTGATGCAGGATGTAATATATCGGGCAGTATAATTGAAAAGGCTGGGCGTGCCGTTTTTTACAAAGTTGTTACCTATGCGGGCGCAGTAGTTAGTAATTCCAGCCTAAAAGCAGCTAATTTCATTTTTAGAACAAATACCGATTATTATGAACTAGTTTTAGTTAATAATAGCACACACCAATTAAGCATTGATTTAAACGTGAAAGTTGAAGAGATGGCCGTAAAACGTCCCTATAATTCTTCTGCATTTTTTGGAAAAGCGTTAACATTGATTGGTTGGATTAGCGCCTTAATAATACTGATTTTTGTTTTATTAAAAGCCGCTGAAAATCTTCAAATTGAAAACGATTCTCCTAATAACTTTAATAAATTGAAAACGTTCCGCTATTTTATGGTAATTTCACTTCTTTTTTGGTTTTTAATTATATTTTTCCCGTCTTTCTCTATCTTAGGCTTGGAAAGATGGTACACCGACCATTTGAGGCATTCCTACACGAGTTTTTTATTTACGAAGTATGGGTTCTCTGTTTTTAACACTCCATTGGGAAAATTAGCGAATGTTGATGATTCCCATTTTAAATATGTTACTTGGCCGGAAATGCCCCATTTGTACCCTCTAGGAAGTATCTTAATTTTTCTTCCGTTTGGTGCATTATTGCAATTAGGTTTTTCGTCGTATTATATATTTAAAGCGGAAATTATCTTATTTGTTATTTTTGGACATTTATGCGTATACTTATTCGGTAAAAGATTGCTGCAGAAGATATCTATACATAAAGTTGTTAAGCTGATAATGCTTTACAGCTTTTATTACTTGGTGATTCTGTACTCTTTAAATGGAATGTTTGATTCTCTTCCCCTTATTTTCTCTGTTCTTGCGATGATTAATTTTATAGAAGAACGTAAAGAGGCATGCTTGTTTTTAGGCTTTTTGGGATTTTTCTTTAAATATCAGGTTGGTATGTTCCTGTTTCCATTAATGCTTGTCAGTTTCATTCTGATATGTAAGGAGAAAAGTGTAGCTTCCATTTTTAGAGATATGAGACTTAATGTGGCTTTTATGTTAGCTGTTATTATAGCTTCCACTCTTTTTGTAAGTCTTCCATATATTGTTCTATTAAGAAAAGATTTAGTGATGAACAGTCTTTACTTATTCATGACTCCAGTTTTTCTTGCAGAGACTGTTCATTTCGCTATGATGCTTTTAGTGGTTTTCTTAACACTATTCTTGGTGATTTATGGTTTAAAAAGGGACTTATGGCTTTCGGTTTTTGTATTTTATTTAATATTGCCCTGCATTATTTTACCGTATTTTCAACAATGGTATTTTCCTTACATTTTTATTCCTATTCTTTTGATGAAAAATAAAAGGTCTTCGGCTTTATATGCAATCTGGATTTTAATTTTAACATTTGCAATAACTATAGGAGGTTTGAGATACGACCCTGTATGGTTGTTGGAAAGGGTGCTAAGCAGTTTTAGATAGTAGATGATAACGTTTTATTAGCTGTGGTTAGCTATAAGTTTATTTCCAGAGAAATCTAGGTTGAGAAGTATTTTATCCAGTTAGGCTTACAGTATATTTTCCTTTATGGTTTAGGGCTTCCTTTACCCTTAGCTGTTCTCATCGCTGTGCTTGGAGCTTTCTTATTTAATTATTTCTTCTATGAAAACTGGGTGTTTAAACGATAAGTCTAATCTCACTGTGGCTTCTTGGGGCATGAGAATGCTTTTTTGGATGGTTGTGATATCTGATTTTGATGATGAGGTCAAGGGTTTTTGTTCAGGAGATGTTTCGTAGATATTACAGCAGCGAAAATCTTAGTGTTAGGGCTCCTTCTGCTATTGAGCAGCGTGAGTTTGGTTTTATAATGTTTAGAGGGGGCATGGTTCGTCATAAAGGTTTTAAGAGTGCGAGTGAGCTTAGGTCTTTTCTTAGGAGTTTTGCTCCTTCTGATGTTTATTATTCTTGTGCTTATTATGAGAGTCCTGAGGCTGAAATGGATGAAAAGGGTTGGCTTGGTGCAGATTTGATATTTGATATAGATGCTGATCATATTCCTACGCCTTGTAGGAAAGTTCATGATCATTGGGTTTGCCTTAGCTGTGGTTTTTCTGGGTATGGCTTGACTCCGGAGAGGTGTCCGGGCTGTGGTTCAGAGAAGTTTGAGGAGAAGACGTGGCTTTGTGAGGTTTGTTTGGAATCTGCTAAGAACGAGGCGATAAAGCTTGTGGACATGTTGACTGAGGATTTCGGTTTTTCGTTAAAGGAAGTGGACGTTTTCTTTTCCGGTCATAGAGGCTATCATGTTCAAGTTGAGAGTGAGGCTGTTAAGAGTTTGGACGCTGTTGCCCGCAAGGAAATAGTGGATTACATTATTGGATTGGGTTTGGATGCTGATTGTCACGGTTTAAGCGGGCTTTCAAAGAGTTTAAATTTGGAAGATGCGGGTTGGCGTGGGAGAATAGCCAGAGGAATCTATGATTTTT
>Ga0190354_1000091_pt1 | contig 13913 bp, 17 predicted proteins | sample 4872131213_MG_FD_163436 | JGI IMG/M metagenome (GOLD analysis project Ga0190354, IMG submission 163436) | Hydrothermal vent microbial mat bacterial communities from Southern Trench, Guaymas Basin, Mexico - 4872-13-12-13_MG | ecosystem: Environmental > Aquatic > Marine > Hydrothermal vents >...
GAATCTGACACCGCACCTAACCCATTCATGTTTCCCATCTGCATGAGGTATTTTAACTAGGGCTTCATCTGATGATGTGAGGCGGATATTCCTATTCCCCTTCTCGCATGCCTTCCCGATACTGTATAGTTGCGGTTTCTTAAGTCTAAGCCTATATTGTTCTCTATACATCTTTGCTCTTTGGAGTGCCGAGTATGAGTAGTGAGCGTTGCTTACATACCTAGTTATTCTTCTTGCTATCTCCTTATCATCAACTCCTTTCTTGATCAGTATGAATGCCCTTTCAACCGCCTCCCTAAATATTCGCATGGCGTAGAATACTTTGGCTTTAGCAACCATATCTGGAAGTTCTAGCCTTCCTCTGATTGTTACATAGTCTTTTTTCTCACTATTACCTTCTCTCCCTCTATATACCATTCTAGGTAGTCACCTCTCTTCAAGTTTAACGCTATGCGGACAGCTTTCGGCAAGACAACCAAGTATTTCGAGGTTACCTTGCTTTCTCCCACTTTCAAAACCTTCACCATACAACAGTTTGAAAAAACTTATATTTATGTTTAACAAAGAGCATTCTTGAAGATTCCAATGAACATCGAGGAAATGAACCTAGATGAATCCACGTTCGCCGAGGGGAGTCACAACGGCTTCCGTAGGAGGGCGTGGAGGATAAGCATGGGTAATGAACAACTATGTAGGCTCATGAACGCCTACGTAGTTGGAAACCCTATTATTACAAAGCCCAATATTAGCGGATAGATCAAGTCGCCTGCAAGCAGCATTAAGTCTAAGGCTATCAGTAGAACAACGGCCACAAGCCCTATGAGCAGAAGATTCCTCAGCATATCAGCCATTTCAGCCTTTGCTTCGGGAAATAGAGGCTTCAAAGTTCTTCCAACCAAAGACGCTAAGAAGTCAACTAGGACTGTACCTATAACTGTTATTAGAACTCCTCCGAGCAGTCTCGGCAGGTAGTCTGCCACTACGACCAAGTATTGTCCAACTGTCCCGCCGATGTTTAGGATTTGTATAGCAATTATTATAGTACGACTATGAAGGCGGTTACTACGCCGCCTACGAATGAGGGTAAGTCTAAGCCAGCGGCCCGAAAGGCTTTACCAGTGCTTGTTTGGTCAAAGCCTTTCTCTATTCCAAATTTCTCGATAAGTTTGTTGACGGCCTTGCCGACAAACTTGCCGACAACGTACCCTACTAGAATCACTATGATTGCGCCGATGAGCGCTGGTATGAAGGCGATGACGTTTTGAAGCATCTGGTTGAAAGCATCTACGAGATTTTCCGCAATCATTTATCTCACCATTTTCGGCTTTTGAGGGCCAGTTTTATATAAAAGTTTAGATTATGTTAGGCCTTTTAGCTGTATAGACTTAGGACTTTTCTTATTCCGCTGTGAGTTAGGTTATACTTGTCTGTCTCGTTTATTCTAGTTGATTCCACATAACCCATTTCCATTAATCGTCTGAGATGAACTCTAATAACTGAAATTTCCATTGAAGTCCACTTTGCAATTTCTTCGATTGTAAGTGAATGTTCCTGTGTTGTTGCACCTATGTTATGAAGCATACATAAGAAACGAAATTCCTCGGGAAGAGACGAATCGGAGTTTAAGCTAAACCCGCTTGGGCACATCAAATTTCACCTACCTAAAACACTCTTATAAACTTGAACTGTTTTCGCGGCTATTGCATCCCAACTAAACATGTTTTTCACCTTTTCTAAGGCATTTTTAACAAGCCAGTCGGCGTGACCTGGATTTGAAAGAACATGATCTACACCCCAAGCTATTGACTCGGGATTTCTCGGATAAACAAAAACTCCACTTTTATCATGTTCAATAACTTCTGAAAGTCCGCCCACTTGACTTGCTACAACTGGTACTCCGGCAGCCATTCCTTCAAGGGCTACTATGCCGAATGGCTCGTAAACTGAGGGAACAACAAGTACGTCGGCGCTTTTCATTAAAGCAACTACCTCATGGTCTGGAATAAAGCCTGTAAACGTAATTCTCCACCTATGGCCAGTTGACTGCGCAAGGCTTTCAAGATAATCACGTAGCCATCCTTCACCTACAATTAGAAATTTCGCATTTGGATATTTTCCAGCAATCATGGGAACTGCTTGAATTAAATATTCTACGCCTTTTTGGAGGACAAGTCTTCCCACGTAAAGAATTAGTTTTTCGTTTGGACTTACCCCATAGCGGCCTTTAACGGCTATTTTGTCAACTGGAACATTGAATTTTTCAATGTCTATTCCGTTCGGGATTATTTCGACTTTCTCCCAAGGTAAATGGAAGTGACCGCAGACTTCATGCTTTAGGGAATTGCTTGTAACAATTATTTTTGAAGCCTCGTAGGTTGCCCACCATTCCCAACTGTCAATTGTAAAAGAGTCTGGTATGTGGAGACCTGAACGTCCATGCTCAGTGCTGTGAACAGTTACAATCAAAGGTTTCTTCAGAAAATGTTTCGCTGCAATACCAGAGGGAGCCACCAGCCAGTCATGAATATGAATTAGGTCACAGTCAATTTCATCGGTCATGTTTGCAATTCTTTTTTCGAGAAAATGATTGAAGAGCATAACCCAAGTTAGGAAGTTTGGATGCCCAATTTCAGGTCTAACCCGATAAATTTTAACTTCATCGACTTCTTCATATTCGGGCGCTCCTGGAAAGTCAAGGGTTACTACGTGAACTTCAACTCCTTGATTTACCAGTGCTTTAGCTAAGCCTTTGCAATGTCTGGCTATTCCGCCGACTATTCGAGGTGGATATTCCCAAGTTAACATGCAAACTTTCATTGAATAGTGCTCTCCGAAAGTTTAGGTGACGATGCGGCTTTTTTCAATTCGTTAAGCCTAGCCTCAACAATTGAAACTAGAATATGTCGAAGTTCTTTATCCTTAAATCTTTTCTTTGAGAGAACAACGAATTTGTCAGCAAGTTTGTCATCGCCTATGACGTGGCGGAGCCAACGTTCAAAGTCTCCACGTTTCAAATGAAACTTTATAGATTTCAAGTCAACGTGTTTTAGAGCTTTAAGAAATTCTTCTAGGCTGTAAACTGTCCAGCTTGTCGGTCTGGCAAATTCGACGAAGAAGGTGAATCCTTTTCCAACTGGAAGCCTTCTTAAAAGCCATTTTGCAGCTAACTCTGGCCTTCTAAACTCCTGAAGTATTCTCGCCTCAAAATCTGAAAGAATCCTTGAAAAAACAACGAACGCTTCCACTGCACTGTTGTATGGATTGAAATAGGTGTGAACATCTCCCGGCCCAGCGCCTTTCGTACTCATATAATAAAGATGGTCGCTTTGTTGAAGGTGTCTCCAAAGCCTAATGTAGGCTGGATCTTCTAGGCCTTTCACGAGTGGTTCCAAATGTTTTAACATTTCGTAGCATGAGCGTTGCATGGAGTTACCTATCCAAGCGCTTGTGTCACGTTCTAAATCAGCCCAAGAAATCGTATTGTATTCGAAAACATCTATTTCGCCGACTGGGACATGTTTATCCACAACTTCTGAGGGGGTACACCAATTTAGATGTCGCCATTTTAGGACTTCTTCTGGGAGATGTCTTAAAAACTCGTGTATGCCGGATTCAGGCCAGTGATGCTCCCCGAAAGTTTCATAGTCCATAAATATTACTATGACTTGCCCCGGAGTTTTCGCAAGCCAACTTGCATATTTGTCTGCGAAAAGCGGCCACTGATCCCACCATCTTGAGGAGAAACGGAAGCCTATGTCGTCTGAAAGCCTATAATTCCTAAGTAAAACTTTTAGGTTGCAGTTTTTAGCCTTATAAACGTAGTTTGGGCTTCTCCACTTTAGAATTCGGTCTACTCCCTCAGTTAATATGGCCTTATAGCCTAGTCCCTCAACTGTTTTTGCTATGGCGTTGTTGTAGAGACATTCGGTATTCTCAAAGACTTTGGGTTCATAATTAAATAGGCTACGCATTAACTGTTTATGCATTAAAACCTGCTCAACGAATTCTAAGCGGTCAATTCCATATAGACTTGCAAGCGAATGATAATATGGCTCATCTAAGAATTCAACACATCCAGTTTCAAATAATTCCCTGAAAGAATCAAGTAAGCTTGGAAGCCAACGCTCACATTGCTCAATGAAAACCCCTGAAATCCCAAAGGCAACCTTAAACTTCCTTTTTTCACCTCTAAATCGGTCAATTTGTTCAAGCAGTATTTCGTTCGCTGGAAAATAACATTTTTTAGCGGCTCTTTCAAGTACGTATCTATTTAAGTTGTTGTCGAAGTAAAGTTCGAAGAGGTCTTTTTTAGTTATGTGGGGCCTGCTCAATAGGTCTGCATGGAAATTTCTATTTAAGCGAAGGGGCTGATGAACCTCAAAGATCAGACAAATGTCAGTCATTGTTTAAACCAGTAAGGATGGGTCAAACCTTCAATTCTAGTACGAACCATTTAAAATTTGCCTTTCAAATGGAGGCCGCCTTAGAAGAACATCTTCAACGTATGCTCTTAAAGGTTCAGCTATACTCCAAGCTTGGGAGATACAGCCTCGTGGTGAGTAGGGCGTATCTCCGTCAAATATTTCACTTACGGTACCAAGTCCAGCCTCAAAAACGTGTTTTGTAAATAACTCTTTCAGAAAGTTTTCAAACGCAAAAGTTCTCCATTTCTCTTCGTAATTCTTGACTTTTAGAAACGCTGTTATGAATGGGCCTAACAGCCACGGCCAAGCAGTTCCATTGTGGTAGGCCAAGTTTCGTTCGTTCCAGTCGCCAACATATCTTCCGCGATAATGGGCATCGTCGGCTGAAAGGGTTCTTAAACCATAAGGTGTTAACAGTTTCCTCCAAACGATGTTTACAACTTGTTCGCCTCGTTCCTTGCTTAACATTGAAAAGTCGAGGGCCACGGCTACTATTTGATTTGGTCTAATAGAGGTATCAACGCTTCCATCGTCATGGACAACATCGAATAGGCAGTTAACCTTCGAATTCCAAAACTTTTCTAAGAAGCTTTGTTTGGTTTTTTCAGCCATAACCGCATACTCTTCGGCTTCCGCCTTTTCTCCAAAGTGAGAAGCCAATATTTCCATGGTTTTTAAGGCGTTGTACCATAAAGCTTGAATTTCAACAGCCCTTCCACTTCGCGGAGTTACAGCTTTACTTTTAACAACGGCGTCCATCCATGTTAGCTGCGGGCCATGAGCTAATAATCCGTCACTATCAACTTTAATGCCGTAAATCGTTCCGTTCACATGATAATTGATTATTTCCTTTAAAACGGGCCAAAACTCTTCTTTTACAAATTTGAAGTCTCCAGTATACTTTAAATATTGGAGAATAGCGTTGAAAAACCATAGAGTGGCGTCGACTGTGTTATAAACTGGTTTGTCCTCTACTTTGTCTGGAAAACGATTTGGAACTATCCCGTTTTGGCAGTAATGCTTGAATGTTCTGAGTATTTGCCTTGCCTTCTCAAATTTTCCGGTTATTAACGTTAAGCCTGGAAGAGAAATTAGAGAGTCACGTCCCCAATCCTCAAACCAGTGGTAGCCAGCAATTACTGAGGAAGTACCGCTGCTTCTCCTTGAAACTATAAAGGAGTCGGCGGCTAAAACAAGCCAGTTCAGCCATTCATGAACGTTTATACCACTTTGGAAAGTGTAAAAAGAGTCTAAAAGATTCCTTAGACGATTAATTTCATTTTGTATAAGTATCTCGGCATGTTCAACCCCCTTGTTCAACTTGAGAAAATTATTTTTTACATCTTCATCATTTGGTCCGCCTATGGCTAAAATGCAAAATTTTTTTCTGGTGTTTGCGGCTATCTCGAACTGGAAGCTTCCCGGTTGATAGTAATCGTCTAGCGAACTTTCACCTCGTGAAGCATCAACCCTATAGAAAACTTCGTCTATCCATTTTTCCGAAGGCACGTAACGGCCTTCCCCAGAAGTTAAAATAATGAAAACTCGTGGGCGTTCAATTTTCAAGAAGGTTCCATTTGAAAAAGGCGTTTGAACGAAACTCCAGCCCAATTTTTCTCGGCATGTTACCTTGTGGAAGTGTCTAGCGTTGATACGTGGATAAATCTTCATAGTAATATTGTGCAGATGGGGGTTAAAGACTTCGTAAAGGACTACTACAGCGTTCTTTTTGTAAAGCATAAAAATTCTTTTTAGAACTTCTATTCCTTCAACATTGTACCTAAAAACTGGAAATGGATTAAGATGGAAACTTTGCAGGAAATTGAATCCTTCGGGGATTATTCCATGTTCAAACTCGTTGCAGTAAAGTGGAAGAACCTTATCTTCAAAAATAATTTCTTCGTCGAGTTTTTCTAAGAGGACGTGCCTGTTCACCGGCGGATTAAATGCTGCAATTAGCAGTCCATGGTATTTTCTTGTGTTTAAACCTAAAATGGTTGAAGAGGAGTATCCGCCCAACCTGTTTGTTATAATCCATTCTTTATGAATTGAATCCTCAAATTTTCGGATAGAGTCCAAACCGAAATGGATTTCCGGCGGGTTAACTTTCATATTTAAAACCTATTTCTTGGAAGTATTATTGCAACATTTTTGTTTCTTTCCACGTTGAAGTATCTTGCAACTGGGTTGCATTTTGTTCTGAACAGCAGTGCATGCGGAACCTTTAACTCTAGTTCGGTTAGGGTTTCCGCGTATCCCATTCCTTTGGCTATAATGAAGTCGGCATTATAATATGCATCTAGGAATTCCTTGGAGCATTCTTTAGGTTGAAAGCCTACGGCATCAGTTCCAGTGGTTATAACTGCATCGGCAATTTTGTCAATTCCAACAAGCTTAGCGTCGGGTAAAGTTGCGTCGTTCAGCACCGGGCCTCCTTTAACAACCACTGTAACTCTGCAACCGAGATTTTTTAGTTCGCCGACTAGAAGCTTGTCAAAGGCTATTTCCCCGGCGTTATCAGTTAAGTACATGAGGTTTCTGGATTTTTTGGCTAATTCGTATATCCTTTCAATTTCGTCTATTGCCATGTCTTTCTCAGCGTTTTCAAAAAGACCTTTAAGTTCATCATATTCAAACTTGTGGCCTGGAATGTCAAACTCCATTATATTTCCTACAATTGCACATAAACATGCTTTTCTAAACTTTCCCATTTCATCCTTGGAGTTTTTTACTAATAATTCTGCTATTGGCAGCATTTCAAGGGCCTTTTCATTGCTTAATCTCTTTCTTTTCGCGTAAGGATCGGGGTTTCCAGTAATCTTTTTTATTATTCTATCCCTTTGTGTTCCAAGCCACGCTGGTGTGGCTTCTGCGCAGAAGTTTTCTGAAAGAAAGTTGAATAGCGCCCTTAATGTCTTAAACTGAAGTTCTTTATCTTTTGTGGCTTCGGCGATTTGTTGGTATCCTCTGTGAATTATGCACACTGCACATTCTGGTTGAATCTTCAATTTTATTCATCCCGGCTATGTCTTTGTTATGGATTCGGCAAATTGTGTAAGCACCCTATATGGGTCTTTCGCTTTTACAATGCCGCTTGCAACGATAACGCCTTCAGTTCCAAGTTTGAGAGCTGTTGCAACATCTTCACCTTGGGTTATACCCGCCCCGCAGAGGACAACAATTTCGGGATTGACATTTTTGACAAGTTCGATTGTTCTTGTGACAACTTCTGGTTTAGCGCTTGAAACAGCTATTCCAGTTGCTATGAGTTCTGGAGGTTCAACGGCAATCATATCTGGGTTAAAACCAGCTATTTTTCTGCTTAAACGCGGGTTTCCTATACAAACAAGTGATTTAAGCCCGGTTTCACGAGCTCTCTTTATGGCATTGGCTATTTGGGAAATTTTGAGACGTCTTTCTGAATGGTTTATTATGGTTCCTATTGCCCCGGCTTCAAACACTGATTCAGGTAAGATAAAGCCTGTACATCTGCCAGGTGTTATTGGGTCAATATGCTGAGCGAAAACGGGGATAGAAACTTCGTTGGCTATCATCCTTAAATCGACAAATTGGGGGGCAACCCCAATGCATACTTCGGTTTCTAGGCTAACTTTTTCAGCTATTTTAGCGAGTTTTAAGGCTTTCCTACCAGTAGCTTCTAAATAAGTTTTAAAGTTTACAAGTATGAACGGTAAACGAATCTTAGTCAATCGCTTATTTCACCACTATTGAGTTAACTTATAAATTAAAAAGAGTTACTGCTAGGGCTTAATTCTACCTGAAAACGGGTTTGGCAGCAACTCGCTGATATGTTTAACTTTTATGCTTTCACGAATTATCTCGCCGTTTTTCGCCTTTGCAGTTATGATTAACGCCTTTCCATCTGAAAAATCATGGATGTGCTGACGGCAAACTCCGCAGGGCATGGCATTTAAAACATTATCATCCTCGATAACAAGGGATACCTTCAGTATTCGCTTGTTCCCGTGAATAACCGCGTGGTCTATTGCACATCTTTCAGCACAGATGCCAAGTCCGGAAATTCGGCTTTCAATGTTGCATCCCTCGTAGATTTTTCCATCTTCAGCTAGAACAGCTGCACCCACTCTAAAGCCCCAAATTACATAGGCCCTTTCCATGACTTTCAATGCAGCCTCAAGTAAACTGGAATCTTCCGGTGTTAAGGAATTTTCTTTCATTATGCTACACCAATTGTGGCTATTGAATCATACTCTTTGTAGAGACTACTATTATGGGGTGGTAATGGATAAATAATTGCTGTCTACATATTTTTGGCAATCTTCATTTGTTTCAGTTGTTTTCATTTAAATTTTGAATGGAAGGACAGAAAAGTTAAATATGACGTCGTAAGATTTACTAATAAATGTAGGTACCTTAAGTAACTACACATCGAGAGCGGATATCCATGAAAGATAATCCGCTCTTCCAAAAGAACATTCTAAAAAACCGTGCGATTACGAAACGAATTTCTGCATGTATAGATGCAGCTTTTAAAGAATTAGGCCCAAGCGTCGCAGATGCCCTGTATTTCTATCTCAAACACAACTTTAATTTGAAGAAAGAGGATATTCCAGTGCGCATAGAAACTCTCTCTAAAGCCTTACGTTCAATTTTTGGCGAAGGAGCCAAAATAATAGAGAAGTTATGCATCCAAAAACTTCAACAAGAATTTGAAATAGAAATAGTTGAAGAAGGAATAGGATTAGCGAATGCCGTGGAAATCATAAGAAGATACACGGAAACTGAAAGATTTAGATAGAAAACCTTGCTTTTTAAGCAGAAATGTAATAGTATTCTCCTATTGCCTTTTGATGCCTATCAAGTTTTGAGCCTTCCTTGTTTACCCTTGGCCGCTTCGTTGTTGGGTCTCTTCTGAACGTCACTTGCATTTCCCTTAAGAACATGTTCATTCCATCTCTCAGGTTTGTGGGCTTCCTTGCAAGGCCTTGAATTCCAGGTTTTCCGGTGAACACCATCAGGCGGTCGGCTATGAAATCTTGGGCTACAATATCATGTTCAACTACGAATGCCGCCGCATTTCTGTTTTCAACTATTCGCCGTATGGTTCTTGCCATTGCAAGCCTTTCTTCTATGTCTAAATAAGCACTTGGTTCATCAAGCAGGTAGAGTTGGGCTTCACGTGAAAGACATGCAGCTATGGCGACTCTTTGCAGTTCTCCGCCGCTTAGTTCGGAGAGGTTTCGTTCCATAAGCGGTTTAAGCGTTAGCGGCTGTATAATTTCAGTTTCATACCAGCTTGAGGTGAACTCTTTTTTGGCTATGCCCCGAAGAAGTTCTTCAACTGTTCCCTCGTATTCGGCGGAAATGTACTGAGGCTTATAGCTTACGGTTATTTCTTCCTCTTTTACGGCTTCGCCTTCATCTGGTTCTTCTATTCCAGCAAGAAGTTTCACAAAAGTTGTTTTCCCTATTCCATTTGCCCCCAGAATCCCTATTACTTCTCCTCTCCAGACTTCTCCCTGCTCAACCCCAAGGGTAAAACCTTCATAGGATTTCTTCATTTGATTCCATTCCAGCAGTTTTTCGCCTGATTCCCAACTTATAGTTGGAGGTTTTACGTGAAATATTATTGGTTCTCTTCTAAATCGGATATTTTCGTCTGCTATGTAGCCTTGCAAGTAAATGTTTATTCCTTCCCTTACCCCGTGCACATGAGAAACTATACCGTAAACGCCGGGTGCCCCATAAAAAATGCATATTTGGTCTGAAAGATAATCCAAAACAGCTAAGTCGTGTTCAGCGACTATAACTATTTTTTCGTCTTCCACCAGTTTTCTAATGGCTTTTGCAGCTTCCAATCGCTGTTTAACATCTAAATAGCTGGAAGGTTCATCAAAAAGATACACGTCGGCTTCTCTGCAGATAGTTGCAGCTATGGCGACTCTTTGCAGTTCTCCGCCGCTTAAGACATTAAGCGTCCTATCAAGGATTGATTCAAGCTCCAACTGTTTAATTACCTCTTTAAACTTGCCTCTTTCGTCGACTTTTTCTAGTAGTTCGTCGACTTTTCCAGATACAACCTTTGGAATCTTGTCCACATACTGCGGTTTATGCACAACCCTCAGTTTTCCCTCACTCATTTTTTGAAAGTATTCTTGAAGGGTTGAGCCTCTGAAATGGGTTATTATTTCAGGCCAATCAGGAGGATTCTCAAAATTGCCTAGGTTAAGCTTTATTTCTCCAGAAAGGATTTTAAGGGCTGTTGTTTTCCCTATTCCGTTTTGTCCTATTAAACCTAGAACGATTCCCTGCGAGGGAACTGGTAATCTAAACAGTTTAAATGTGTTCAAGCCAAATCTGTGGGTGCATTCTTTTTCAAGTTCATCTGGAAGATTCACTATGTGTAATGCTTCGAAGGGGCATTTTTTAACGCATATTCCACATCCAACACAAAGAGACTCAACAATTATTGGGTATTCATCTTCAAATTTTATAGCTTCAACCTTACTCCTTACCATTGGGCAAAAGCGGTAACATAGTTTACCGCAATGCTTGGGTTTGCACTTATCCCTATCCAACACCGCAACTCTGACCATGTTTTATCACTTTACCGAAACAATGCAAGCTTTGCTTGATACCTTTAAACCTTCACTAATTGAAATTTATAAGTGCTGCTTGACATCTTATGAATCCGTAATTCATCATCATCCAGCCACATACGTATTTCAAAAATAAATGTAAAAGAAGTGATTTAAGAAATGTGGAAACGCCTAATATACGTAGTCACCGGAATCTTTTGTATAATACTGGGTGCATGGCAGCTTTCTCAGTTAAATTCTAAATCGTTGTTAACTTCAGACGCTGCACTTGCCATGTTACTCATCTTTCTAGGTTTTATTGCGACAGTTACGGGATTAAAGACGGAGAAGCCGTTTGAAGTAAAAAGGGAAAGAAAGCCCAGAATAAGCGTTGCTGAGGCGATGATGAAGGCTGAAGTAAAGGCAGCATTGAAAAATGTCAAGCTAGAAAGATACGCAACAGGTATTATTGGAGATTCTAAGGTTGCAGTGTCTCTTGAAAAGGAGCTTCGAGAGCGTCCACATTCAGCATGGAGCGTTTACGTTTGCACTTCTAATGGAAAATGCACTTGTAAAATGTTCATGTTTAGGAGATCAGCAGACAAATATTTCAACTTTTTAATGAAAACCTATGGCCTAAAAGAAGTTGAAATAACCAGCAAAACCAATAAGAGAAAGGCTGAATATGGCAACATAACAAACTAAAATGAAGGGAAAGGGAAAAACATGAAAGAGGAAATAGCCGCCATTTCAAGGGAAAAAATAGAGAGTTATCTAAGTTCTGTCTACAGAAAGAAGGCCAAATTAATTAGTATTAGAGAAATTGGTGGAGAAAAATCAGAAAAGAAGCTGAAAGGCTTTGGATATGGGAAACCATACTTAATCGAATTTAAACTCGGAGAAAAATTGGAGAAGGTTGTTTTAGAAACAGTTAAACCTAGCAGTTTCGGCCATGAACATTTCTCTGATAGAGCCAAAATACTGCTTTGGCAACATTCAACCTTCAATAAGCTACCTAAACACGTTAAATCAATAGATGTTGGAGCCTTTACAGAAGATGGCGAGTTGAAGTCGCTTGGAGACTGCAAAGAATTCTTCATATTAACAGAGGCTGTTGAAGGAAGACTATACCACGTTGACTTAGATGAAATAAAGAAATATAAGGAAATTTCCGAACTCGATTTAGATAGATGCGAAGCACTTGCAGATTACTTAGCCAAAATTCACTCCGTAAAAAGGGATGAACCGACGCTTTACATTCGCAGAATAAGGGAGCTTTTGGGACATGGAGAATGCATAATGGGTCTAATCGACAATTATCCCCAAGGACTTGAATATGTAGATGAAAACTGTCTGTGCAGTATAGAAAAGAAATGTGTAGAGTGGCGTTGGAAACTAAAGAAGAAAACCCATAGACTTTCACAGGTTCACGGAGATTTTCACCCATGGAACATCATGTTCCGCAAAGGAACAGACTTTACAGTCTTAGATAGAAGCAGAGGAGAATGGGGCGAACCAGCCGACGACGTTAGCGCAATGACTATAAACTACATTTTCTACTCGCTCCAAACGTACGGACGACTCGAAGGCCCGTTTAAGTCACTCTTCGAATACTTCTGGAGCCATTATATCAGCAAAACCCAAGATGAAGAAATATTTAGTGTGATACAGCCATTCTACGCCTGGAGAGCCCTTGTTGTAGCCTCGCCAATATGGTATCCAAGCCTAAAAACAGAAATTAGAGTTAAACTTTTCAATTTCATAAAGAATGTACTTTCAACTGAAAACTTCGACATAGACGCTGTAAACTCCTATTTAGAAGAATAGAGCTGGAAGCGAAATTGACGGTTAAACGCGGATGGTGCATCTGGTTAACGGGACTTCCAGGAAGCGGAAAGACTACAATAGCCGAAGAACTCAAGAAAATCCTTAGGAAGCATGGAATCTGTGTACAAATAGTTTCCTCAGATGCTATGAGAAAGCTTGTCACTCCAAATCCAAAATACACAGAAGAAGAAAGAGAACTCGTGTACAGAGCAATAGTTTTCACCTCTAAACTTTTAACGGAAAACGGAACAAACGTCATAATTGATGCTACTGGAAACCGCCGAAGGTTCCGCGATCTTGCAAGAGAGGAAATTCGAAAGTTTGCAGAAGTCTACGTTAAATGCCCACTTGAAGTATGCATGAAACGTGAAACAAAACGTGTAGACGAATATGCTCCGAAGGATATTTACAAGAAGGGTTTAGAGGGGAAAAGCCGTACTGTTCCCGGCTTAGGAGTTCCATACGAAGAGCCATTGAACCCTGAAATTGTAGTTGATTCTGAAAAGCTTGATCCACTTGGCTGTGCCCAAATAATTTTTGACTATGTTGAAGAGAATTTTATGAAATTATAATCCGAATTCGATTCAGATATTGCAATATTCTTTAATATAAAAATCCTCTAGAAAAATCTTCGATATATAATGAGCCAACTTATGGTGGTAGTAGGTACTAGACCAGAAATAATAAAGATGGCTCCCATAATTAGGATTTTAGAGAAAAACTCAGCTTCCTTCATCCTAGTTCACTGTGGCCAACACTACGATTATTTCATGTCTCAAAAGTTCATTTATGAACTTGGCTTACCTCAACCTGAATGCAGTTATAAAGTTAAGGTAGTTCTCCGGGAGTTCAAACTGGGAGGATAATGTGTTTTCTTGAACATACAATAAAGGAGAATAAACCCGAAATAGTTCTTGTTGAAGGAGATACGAATAGCGTTTTGGCTTCGGCGATAGCCTCCTTAAAGCAGAAGGTTCCAGTAGGCCATGTTGAAGCGGGACTCAGAAGTTTCGACTTAAGAATGCCTGAAGAACATAACAGGCGAATAGTTGACCACATTTCCTCCTACCTTTTTGCACCTACAGAAGTTGCATATGAAAAT
>Ga0190354_1000092_pt1 | contig 13908 bp, 16 predicted proteins | sample 4872131213_MG_FD_163436 | JGI IMG/M metagenome (GOLD analysis project Ga0190354, IMG submission 163436) | Hydrothermal vent microbial mat bacterial communities from Southern Trench, Guaymas Basin, Mexico - 4872-13-12-13_MG | ecosystem: Environmental > Aquatic > Marine > Hydrothermal vents >...
ATGCGATGTTGATACTCCGCGTGGATGATATACAGAGAGCCACGGAAGTACTGAACGAGGCAGGAGTGAGGTTAGCAACAAGGGAAGAGATACAGCAGATTTGAAATATTTCGGGAGGATTTTTAAGGTTAAAAGACGTTAGGGATAGTTGGGGATATATAGTCCTGTAAGTAACATTAAAACTCCATTGAATAACTTACAGATGAGGGGTGGGAAGATGATCGAAGATTGGCGAAGTTCGATCAGAGGGATGTATATGCGAACCATGTTCGGATATGCTATGTATGTTATCGGAAATGGCTAAAATAAGTTTCATACCGATATAAATATCCATATAATAGTCTTTGAACCTGGAATAAGCCCATTTATAGTCCTATAGTCCTTATCTTTTAAATCTTCACTCTTATACTTCTTTCTGAGCCAGTTAAGATCCACCGTCAAATTGGTGATATCTCTAATTCTTATAGTTTTTCCATTCTTTCGCTTTCCATAAACGGCGTTTACGGTTCTCAACGCCATATCCACAAACTGATCGACTGTAAACCTGTTTAAAATACTGCAAATTCCCTTAACAATGCTTTAGTCTTTAATTCGCTTATTACGAAGGTTATATCTCCTTCAAAACACATTGCGGGTATCACGACCTCAGCATCGTTATAGCTTCACTTTTAATAGATTGGAGAGTGGTATGATGATTTTTATGAATGGTTGGTGGAGGGGATTGATGTTATTCTAAGTTCTAAGCCCTGAGGTCCGGTATATCGGGATTGAGCCATTTACTTATCTCGTGGCGGTCTGTCGGTGGCTCACCCCGCCTCATCTTATTCACATACTTCTGCAACGCATTTGCCATTCTCGTGGCTGCGAAACTGAGTAACCAGCTCTTTATCCCTTTATTATCCCTGTACATTCTTAACAGTCGTGGCACCACCCTCAGGTCATGGTCTATACATTCACCCATCAGTTGCCAGTGCTCACGCGTCATCTTCCCGATGTTGAACGATTCTTCAGTGTCCAGTGCAGAACCACGCATTGATACAAAGTTCATCGGCACCACAAGCGAGAGTGTAGATGTCTTTTTCAAGTCCTCTACCAGTTCTATGCTCTTGATGACATCATCTGTGGTCTCATCCGGGAGTCCATTTATCAGTGTTGCTGCACAAATCCAGTTGTTATCATCAAGGATACCAAATGCCTGGAGCACAATCTCCCGCCATCGCTCCGGTGGTGATGGTAGCACTTTACCTCGCATGTGTTTTGCTATCAGTCTCGCACTGCCTGTCTCTATCCCCGTTTGAGCGCCCAGCCAATTCATATCCTCCACTTTTGAATAGCACATCTCTGCTACTGCTTCAACAAGACGGGGATTATGATATGCCGTGGCAAGAGCTATATGACTTGTTCCTATATCCTTTATCCCATCCACCGATGCCACACGCCTGAAGAGCTCCAGCACACGTTCTTCGTTTGGTGGTATACCCTTAGCACCATACCTGAGTACATCCTCGGAGTGGAGGCAGATAGAACGCTGACCCGCTTTTATATTCGTCTCCACATCCCGCACTATGTGCGCTACGGACTGGTATCGTAACCGTTGCATGTTCGGGGTGCAGAATGCACAGCCCCTGCCACAACCCCTGCCTATCTCCACCAATCCATGAATAGTAGCACCGAGGATATTGGGAATCTCATCTGGGGCAGGCTCTTTACCTTTTATTATCCTCGGCAGTTTCTCGCCTTCCAGTATCGCTTTGAACATCTCAGGCACGCTAATTTCTCCCTCTCCAAGATGCACATAATCTATGTTCAGTCTGTCCATGATCTCTTCATCCGCCAATTGCCATGCCGCTTTACCACCTATCACAACTATCTTCTCTCTCATCACAGGGTTACGTAACAACTCAAAGAACTTCACTCGGTTGTATGGGGGTCCTGTATCTAACATGTCAACGAACTCAGAGGTCGGGGGATTGATACCCAAAAAATCATGTCCGCCAATGCCTATAATCTCTGTTCTGTCACCTGCAACGCGCTTCAAATCCCGCGGGTGAACCACTGCAACTTCATCAGCACCAAATACATTCGCCAGTGATGCTTCCATGATCCTCAGCCCGAAATCTGCATACAAAGCTCGCCCATTCTTTCGTGGTACCGGCGGTGCCCATACACTGAAATAGAACCAATCAGGTAAAATACCGCGCGGCATGCAGGTGGAGAAGCCTACAAATATCCCCCACCGGTACTTGCTCATCATCGTCTCATCAGCAGTGAGTATAATCTTAGGGCTCTTAGGGCTCATACCAAAACGGCTCATTTTATCTCCATCACCCATCCCATTTATGCTTATCCGCAGCCTCTACACGCTTCAGATAGGCAATTGCATTCTCTACCTTCTCACTGAGTTGCTCAAGCTCTTTTATCCCTTCTAAGTCACTACCAAGCTGGCTGAGATAGCTCTTCACCTTCCCCAGCTCCGCCTTTATCAATGCCACAAAGTTCACATTCGCCACATAGAAGTTCTTCCTTAAACTCCTCACTCGCTCCACCAGACCCATTTGTATGAGTGTATTGAGATAATTGATGGTGGAAGAATAAGCATAGTTGGTTCTTTTTCCTATCTCCTCCGCGGACAATGGCTTATGAGAAACGACAAGAACTGCATATATCATACTGCAACCCTCTCCCAAGCCCCAGTTTACCATCATCGCCTTCACACGCCTCACTGCTCGCTCAAGCGACGGTATATCAATCTCGGTGTGTTTCTGTTCTTCCCCATCTATCATATCTATCATATATTTCATATAATAATGTCTTCCTTTAAAAACCACATGCATGAAAAAACCATTACTTTTATATATATCACTCACTCTCTCTTTTGTAATAAAATAGGAATAGGAGGTAAAGAGAAGAGATGAGGATGAAATACACCTTTGCTTTTACATTGCTCATTCTCGCTGCAGTAGCGGGAATTGCATCAGCGCAGAATGCGGAAGCGGAAGCTGGAGCGGGAAGTGCTGGTACTATCACTGATGCCAGCTGGATAGCAATAGCGGCAGGTCTGTCAATGGCTGGTGCTGCTATTGGTTCTGGTATTGCAATATCTGCTACGGGAACTGCGGCAACCGGGGCAACAGCGGAGAAGCCGGAGGTATTTGGTCGAGTGCTGATATTTGTCGCACTTGCGGAAGCAGTAGCTATATACGGGCTCCTGATCGCATTCATGCTCTGGACGAAGATACGAGTATGAAAGTGAGGCAGAGAGTGAATACAAATATAAATACAGGAGAACTGTATAAGAATAAGAAGCTAAGGGAGAATCTGCTTTTACGAGCGCTCCCTTATGCTTTGCTTATTTCCGGGCTCACTATTATGGGCTTATTCTTCGGTTTCACACTTGCCAGCTCACAGGGCTATAGTGAACCGTTATGCTTTTTACTCACACTCTCTCTGTCGCTTTTAGGATTCTTCTTCGCTTTGCTCATCTCTTACCTCTCCGCTATACGTGTAAATCCTCTCTCTTAGTGTGAATGGGTGGGATGTTTATTTAGGTTATTACATCTTTATAGGTGATAGAAATGGTCGAGGGTCTCCCAGAGCGTGGTAAGATATGGTATAATGGCAGGTTTATGGACTGGAAAGATGCGAAGGTGCATGTGCTTGCACACGGTCTCCATTATGGGACAGGAGTCTTCGAGGGTATAAGATGTTACGCAACAGATAAGGGCTCGTTCATTTTCAGGTTGGATGACCATATTGCACGGTTGTATCGCTCTGCGGAACTGTATAAGATGACAATCCCATACACGAAGGAAGAACTGAAGGATGCAATAAAAGATACCATTAGAATAAACGAACTGGATGCATGCTATATAAGACCTATCGCATTCTATGGCTTACACCACCTGGGTGTGAATCCGGAAGGCTGCCCTGTTGACTGTGCAATCGCTGTATGGCGCTGGGGTACTTATCTTGGTGAGGATGCACTGGAGAAGGGTATAAGATGCACTTTCTCATCATGGCGCAGAATAGACCCCAATACGTTACCGGTGACGGCGAAGGCGACCGGGCATTATCTGAATTCATTGCTCGCTGTGCTGGATGCGAAGGAGCGCGGGTTCGACGAGGCAATAATGCTTGATAACCACGGCTATGTGGCAGAGGGCCCGGGAGAGAACATATTTGCAGTCAAAGACGGCTTGCTTTATACTCCTGCAATTGAATCTTCCATCCTGCCCGGTATTACCCGCGCTTCCGTGATTGAACTTGCCCGTGATATGGGCTATGAAGTGTTGGAGAAACGAGTGGAGAAGGAGGAACTACTGAATGCTGACGAAGCTTTCTTCACCGGTACAGCAGCAGAGGTATCGGCGATAAGGGAAATAGATGGTGTGAAGATAGGAGAAGGCAAGAGGGGGAAAATAACAGAGGAGATACAGCGTAAGTTCTTTGATGTGGTGAATGCCAGGGAGGAGCGGTATATAAGCTGGCTCGAGCCTGTGTAGGAAGAAATAAGCTCATCTCACCACTTCCGCATGTACCTCTGAGCCCTTATTGGCATGGAGATGGACTCCGATCTCATCCAGATATAAAGCCGAATAAGAACCCAGACCGTGAATCAGCAACTCCGTCAGGTCCTCCACTTCATCTATATCAACACTCATGAAGAAGGAATCATGAATCGCATAAGTTAGATTACTCCTCCTTGCTCTGTTCAGATGCTCAATGCAACTGATTCCATAATAAGATACGGAGAAGAGAAAAGGTCTACGAAGGAAGAGTGCATTTGTACCTCCTTTCCTGCCCGGTGCTACCACCACATCCTCAGTCCGCTCTATCATCTTATTTATGCTCTCTGGTGTTACCAGCGGGATATCAGCCATCAAAATCAATACCGGCTGCTCCTGCTGTGCTATCGCCGCGTTCAACGCAGCGTTCAATCCCCTGCTATCACTCCGCACTTCTGTTACGGTCTTCTCCAGTTCCGCCATTAACTCGCCTGCACTTCCTGTCGTTAATATCTCTACCTCGTCTACTGCAGATCTCGATAATGCCACCAGTACATCATTCAGCATTCTCAATGCAAGTTCCTCTCGTTCTATTCTGGTTAATAATCTGCTCAATCTCGACTTCGCTCCTTCCTTCTTGAACGGAACAATCGCCTTCAATTTCCCCACTCGTTAGTTGGTTAGTTACTATTATTGTGCCTTTAACTTTAACTCCTTCACCAGCCATTCAAACTTATCTCGCAGTATCTTCGCCGCCTCTACCACAATATCATTCACAGGTAAAGAACCATCGCTCTCGACGGTGAAGAGAAAAGACTTAGACTTCTGCTGCTCGTTGGGCTGTGACAGTTCCTTGAAGGTGCAGATAGTTACAGGCTGCCACTTCGCATGCTCTTTTCCCCTACCCAGTCTTGCAATAGCTTCAAAAGATACCCTCTGTCTCGCTACTGTCCTTATACCGCTAATCTCGCGCTCTTTTGAGACCAACTTCACAATTGGAATGTTTTCAAATGCAGGTTCTACGCCAGGGTCAGAGGAGATGAGCTCCTTGGAATATACCATTGTATATCCTGCCCGCTCTGGACTCTCTGCTTTCAAAGTCAGTGTTACCTTATCTTCTTCACTGTAATCACTGATATTACTCACCTTCAGAGGTATCAAACCCAGTCGGAGCGCTAATTGCTCATCGTACAGTAAAGAGTTATTCTCGTATATCTTCACCTCGTCAATGGCAAGCTTCGGCACTTCCGCAAGCATCGCACGTCTCAGTGAGTTCAGAAAACGAACCTTCACACCTGATACTACGAACCTCACTTCGTTATCCCCGCGATACTCTATCTTTACTTCCATAACCGTATATCAACCTTATACCCTTCTCCCACGCTTGCCTCCCGGGCGCTTTGTACCATCATGCGGCACAGGTGTAACGTCCTCTATCCTCCCTATCCTCAGCCCCGCACGAGCGAAAGCCCTTATCGCTGCCTGCGCACCTGGGGCAGGGGTTCGTGATTTGCGCCCTGAAGCTGCCTTTACCTTCACGTGTAGTCCTATAATACCCCGCTCCTTCAGTTTGTCCGCGAGTTGCGACGCCATCAGCATCGCGGTATACGGGGAGCTCTCATCACGGTCCGCCTTCGCTATCATGCCACCAGAAGCCCTTGCTATCGTCTCCGCGCCTGTCATATCCGTGATTGTAATGATAGTGTTATTAAAGGATGAGAAGATATGCGCAATCACCCATTTCTCGTCCGATGTCATTACTTATCAGCCTCCTCTTCCTTTTCCTTACTCGCTCCTTTTGTGGCGATGGCGGTTATAGAAGCAGGTGCATGCTCATAGTAGCTTATCCCTCGCTCCTCATCCACCCGCACTATATACGAAGGGATGGTAACTTTCTGGTTATTAATAGCGATATGCCCATGAACAATGAGCTGTCTGGCTTGTTTAAGAGAATTAGCCATGCCTTTTTTATACACCAGAGTCTGTAAGCGCCTTTCCAGTAAATGCTCCACATCCAGTGCCAGAACATCCTCCAGCTTTGCTGCTCCATCTACTATACCACGCCGCTTCAAACTCTCCAGAATCTCCTCCTGTTTCTTCATTGTGTGCTTTGAGGGTTTCATGCCCGCTATCTCAGCCAGGATGTTCCTTATCTCCCTCCGATAGTTCTTTATAAGACTGGCTGCCTTCCATATCTCTCGCTTGTTCTTCAGTCCATATCGGTCAGCTAACTCCTTCTCCTCTTTTATCCGCTGTAAGACCCATGGTCTCCTCGGGCGTTCATACTTCTTCTTGCTGCGCTTTGGATGTCCCATTTACTTCCCTCCACCTCCGCCTCCAGTACGCGCCAGTGTCTTCTTCCTGACCACTCCTACCACTATTCCTTTACGTCCTGTAGATTTTGTACGTTGACCCCGCACTTTCAAACCCCTCTCATGTCTTATACCGCGATAAGACCTTATTTTACGCAATAGATTCAGGTCATCTCTGAACTTCAGTATCAGGTCTGAGCCCATGAGATGTTTATCCTCTCCACTAATCAAATCCCTGCGCCGGTTCAGCATCCACATGGGTAGTCGTTTATCAGCACTGCTTATTGCCACCTTTAATCTCTCTATCTCTTCATCAGAGAGCTCTCCCATCCTTTTATCCGCATTTATGCCCGCGGATGTAACAATTGCACGTGCGACCCTGCGTCCTATCCCTTTTATACCACACAGTGAGTAAGGCACTCGTATCTTACCATCAAGGTCTGTATCCAGAATCCTGACTATATGCTTGAACTCCTCTCCTTCTTGCTCTCCCTTTTCCTTCTCCATCGCTATTCCTTCTTCACCTTCACTCATCTCTCAGAACCAACCTTTTATAAGATTTAGTATGCCCTCTTTAAGTTTATTTTGTATAGCATAGAGGAAGGGGTATAGGTATGCGCCGAGGAAGGGATTCGAACCCTTGAGTTCCTTTCGGAACACAGGCTATCCGTTCGGATAACTTAACTCCAGGCCTGCGCCTTACCACTCAGCCACCTCGGCTCGGTTTTTCCATACCCTCATATATGTCCCGGGCTTCATGAACACTTTGTCTGTATTCACACATATTCCCTCTTCTGCTCTGAGCATCTCCTCTGAACACATAAGTGCCCTGCCTGCACACACTGCTTCTCCCTTATATGTATACATAACTACGGGATTCCCTATATTTATTCCCTCTTCTATACGCGAGATCCCGGGAGCCGCGAGATCCGCTCCATGGCATAGCGCATCAACTGCAGTGTCCTTCACGATGATGCAATGTAGAGAATATAGATGCCCGAGTGCATATTCCATGGGTATAATGAGTTCACGAAGAGGTGCCTCTTCTCCCGTTTCGTAAAAGACGTATGCATCTTTCAGGTCTTGCAGCTTCGTTAGCGCAGCTTCATCAAAGGGTAGCGATTTGGTCCTCCTCAATTGCGCCATGTGCGCACCCACACCTAATGCCTGTCCTATATGATGACAGAGCATCCTTATGTATGTACCGGCTTCACAGCCCACCTTCATCAATACCTCCCTTCCTTCCACCTCTTTTATCTCTATGTAATGCACGGTCCTCACTCTTATTCTTCTCTTGACCGCGGATTTTAGTGGTGGTCGCTGATAAATCTTACCCTCAAACTCCCTCACCACCTCTCTCAGTTTATCCTCTTCCACATCTCCGTGCAACTTCATCAAACACACATATTCCTTATCAGAGACGAAGACACCGGCTAACTTAGTTGCTATACCGAGCAGAATGGGCAGTACACCCGTGACCTTAGGGTCCAGTGTTCCTGTATGAGCCGCTTTATTCACCTTTAATATACCCTTCACCCATGATACGACCTCATGCGCGGTGGGACCCGCGGGCTTGTCTATCACAACCACGCCCTTCTCGATGTACTCCCGCATTGGACGCACTTCCGGCTGACAGCCGAAATGAGGGTCTGTGGACGCAGGAGCTTTCTCCAATTTGCACCTCTCTATCGGGTTCGGGCTATCTATCCCCTTCATCTCCACTAACTATAATAAAAACAGTCTGTTATATTTGATGAATAGCGAAGAAAGGCGTTATGAATATTGTAATTATCCAAACAGGATGATAATATACAGTATCCCTTACTTCATCCTCAATATCACTGATATGCTCACCACACGTTTTGCACTTGCCGCATCGAACTCCCCTCCTCCTATCTCCCGCCCACGGTGCGAGAGTATCCAGCTTAAGGCTTTACTGTCAATACTTACTGCCAAACTGCTCCACTCGCTCCTTCACCCTCTTTTGTATGTTTTCAAACGCTTCAAGTCCTGTTCATATCGCTCCAGGTCTTTGATATCACGCACATGTGCTATCTTCTCACTTATCCGCTCCGCATCTCTCTTCACAAACGTGTACCATACCAGGGCTTTCCCTTATCCACCAGAAGCTGCTCTATAAATCCTCACATTCTTCATAAAGCTCTTTTCGCTTCTGAACGAAATCCATGGCTCTCATGCCCCATGCGATTGTGATTGTTATATGTTATATATGTGAGAGAAAAATAAGGATTAAGGGTGTAAAGAAGGGGATGGCAGAAGAAGAGAAAGATAAAGAGAAAGAGAATGAGAAAGAGATAAAGCTGGGTTTTGTTGTATCTGAATTCCATAGGGATATCACGTATCAGATGGAGATATTGGGGCGGGAGCATGCTGAGTTCCTTGGTGCTAAGGTTATTCATACGTTTTATACGCCTGGAACGTTTGATATGCCGCTTGCTGTGAAAGAATTGCTGAGAAGCGAAGATGTGGATGCAGTGGTCACACTGGGCTGTGTGATAGAGGGAGAGACCGAGCACGACGAGGTGATCGCCGCGCAACTCACCCGCAGGATTATGGACCTCTCACTGGAGTATGATAAGCCGGTGGCACTGGGTGTAGCGGGACCGGGAATGACGCGTCTGCAGGCGCAGGAACGTGTTGATTATGCAAAAAGGGCAGTAGAAGCAGCAGTGAAGATGGTGAAGCGGTTAAGGGCTAAGATAGGGAATAGGGAATAAGTGGTAGAGGATAGGATAGTCCCGAGAGGATTCGAACCCCTGTCACAGGCTCCAAAGGCCTGTATGCTTGACCACTACACCACGGGACTTACTTATTTTAATAGTAACGTTTAGCGTATCAATTATATTTAAGTGTATGGTAGGCATTAGGATGATGCATCTTGCATCTTATCTCTTATCGGGTGCTGGAAAACTATAGTGTCAATATGGGGGTTAGATTTGTAGAAAGAATCGTGTTGTTATCATCATCTATTATCCCAAGCTTGGGAAGTGTGTTCTGGATGATTAAGATTATTTTCGATGAAGTCATTCCACCAGATGCAGTTACCAGAGCTGCTATATATCTTTATTCCATACTGCTTGCTCATAACGGGGCTTCGCCACGTTGACTCCGAAAACCCTGTAAGGGTTTAGTCGAAGGCGAGATATTCAATAGTAAAGCGATGTCATTATTGTTTAGAACCCTCTTGAGGTAGCGAGCGATAGACTCCGATGAATGCCTTGTATTTCGCTTTTTCTCGGTGAATTCATACCCTTTCAGGTACGTCTGTGTCAAAAGCGTTCCTTGTTCAAGAGCTCATTCGTCAATCTGACAACTATCCTTCATTCAAATCCTCCCCTCGCTTCGTTTACAAAACGCCTCGATGTCACGCGCTAAGGAGCGACAAACCGCCATTGAGAACTCATATTCACGTCTTATATAACCGCAGCACTCCTCTTTTAGTCCTATCTTCACTATGCCTTCGTAATTGTCCTCTTCGTTGGGCATTTTAGTCACCACATCGAAAATAACTATGCGCTCATACCAATCGAGATTGTCCTTCTTGACCGTGGACTTTACACGTGAAGCGTCATAAAGGTCTTGCAGGAGCTCAAACTGCGATATAGATATATAATCATGGTTCCGAAATACGCCAGGTTCAAGGAATGGTTAAAGAAAGGTGCAGGGCTGCACGAGCATCGGTGGAAGACGAACAGAGACAAGACAACGCAGAAAAAAAATAAGCACGTATATTGCAGTATTGCCGGGCTATGAGAGCTTTGGCTGGGTTTTTGCAACAAATATCAACGCTAATACCTATGATACGGCTCGCACTCTTCGTATTTGAGTGCATACTGTACAATGTCCAATGTCTGGCAGTTCTTCAATGGGCGTCTTCCGTTCAGGCGAAGCATCGTCAAAACTGTGGTATTTGCAGTGATTGCGCTCTTCAGAGTGAAGGGTTTTGGACGACAAAGGTCCGCCTCCCGACAAGATTTATGAGGAGCTAATCGAAAAGATCGGCTATTTTGGTGGATTTAGCTTGTAGCTTGTACAAGGGCTGTTAATGCAGCTTTTTGTTTTTTCACTCTTTTTCTGTTGCTTAATTAGCTGACTATCCGGGCATTGAAGTTTTTATGGAGAAAATATGCTCAATTATACTTATATATGCCAGAAACGCTTGAACTCTGTTCTTTTACTAATATCCCCAAAGAGTATTCGGAAATATTGTCTAATTCGTTAACTTTATATATATTATGCCATTTTTATCTTTTACATTTAGATTTCTTACAGAAGGAGAAAGAAGAGATGAGGACTAAATCGCTGTGCCCCGAGTGTTTAAACGTTATAGATGCAGAGGTGTATGAATCAGATGGCAAAATATTGATACAGAAGAGATGTGAGAAGCATGGCGAGTTCGATGACATATACTGGTCTAATGCCTCGCTCTATTACAAATTCGCAAGATGGATGTACACTGGCAATGCCGGTATTAGAATTACGAATACAGAAAAGGGCTGCCCCTATGACTGCGGACTCTGTCCTGTGCATAAGAGTTCGACTATGCTTGCCATTATAGACCTCACGAATCGATGCAACCAGCACTGCCCGACCTGTTTTGCAAATGCCGCAGCATCCGGGTATCTATATGAACCAACAATGGAGCAATTGCGAGAGATGATGAAACTGCTCAGGAGTGAGGTGCCCCCATGTCCCGCGGTTCAATTTGCAGGTGGTGAGCCGACGATAAGGGAGGGTTTCATCGAGATCGTGAGAATGGCTCGTGGTATTGGATTCTCTCATATTCAGGTCGCTACAAACGGGATAGCACTGGCAAAGAGCGAGCAGTTCTGTCGTGACATGGCAGAGGCAGGCTTGCACACCGTATATTTACAGTTTGACGGTATTACCGAAGAGCCTTACAGGGTATTGAGAGGCATACCAGCATTGAAGACGAAGTTGAGAGCGATAGAAAACTGCCGTAAAGGCGGTCTAAAGAGCGTTGTGCTTGTACCCACACTCGTTAAGGGTGTAAATGACCATCAGGTAGGTGATATGGTGAGATTCGCAGCCAAGAACCTGGATATAATACGGGGAGTGAATGCGCAGCCAATCGCTTTTGAGGGCAGAGTAGATGAGGGCGAGCGAAAAAGCGGTAGGATAACGATTCCCGATTATATAAAAGCATTGGAGGAGCAGACAGATGGTGAGATACCACATGAAAGCTTCTATCCTGTTCCTTTTGTCATTGCTATCTCGCATTTCGTGGAAGCATGGAAAGGCATGCCACAATTAGAATTCTCGGTTCATCCTCACTGCGGTGCAGCAACGTACGTGTTTGTAGAGAACGGGAAGTTCATACCGATAACCGAGTTCGTGGATGTTGAAGGGCTGATGGAATTCATAGAAGAGCAAGCAGAGGAGATGAGCAAATCACGAATAGGTAAATTGAAGGCGATGGCGCGGATAATAACCCAGGGCAAGAAGTTCATAGACCATGAGAAGGCGCCTTCGGTATTTGATAAATTCACCTTCACCGATATCCTGGATAAAGGCAATCGTGACTCTCTGGCAGAATTCCATCGCAAAGCACTCTTCATTGGTACTATGCACTTCCAGGACCCTTATAATTTCGATCTGGAACGGGTACAGAGGTGCGGTATCCATTATGTAACGCCCGATGGCAGGATAATTCCCTTCTGCTCATACAATGCTATCCATCGCCCTTCCGTAGAGAAGGCTTTCGCAACACCTCTTCATGTTCATTCACGTGCAACGGATGAATGATGAGTGACACGCTTTGGTTTGTATGGGCGTCTCATTTGCCTGCCGCACTTCAGGCATGTTGTCGTGATATAATCTCCCCTGAGGCGCACCCGCATATTTCTCCCGGGTATTAAGTAAGACTTACAGCTCTTACAGACCCGCATCTTTAAATACCAGGGGATTCTAACTCGATAACGCATTCCAATCTTGCGAGCAAGCTGGACGTATCTATAACTTCTGTCTTCTCTACCACGAGCTGCTTCCAGCTGCGCAAGCTCAAATAATCGCTTTATCCGGCGCAGTGCAATGTCCTTGAAACTCTCCTTAATTACCATGACTATCCCGCTGCCTCTTGTCTTGTTAATATTAATACTTTAATACTCCCTCTCTCCTATGAAATCCGCTATTTTCATAAGGAATTCCTTAGCATCTGCTTGGAAATCTGAGTCCTCCATCGCTTCTATTGCCCGCTCTGTGTTATCCCTGACCAATTGTTTCGAATAATCGAATGAGCCCGTTCTCTTCACTATTTCCCTGACCGCTTCTATCTCATCCACTGTAATATGCTCATTGCCCATGGTTCTTAAGATAAATCGCCGCTCATCATCATTGCATCTCTCCAGTGCATGCAGAATCAACAGTGTCTTCTTCCCTTCACGTATATCAGAACCTACCGGCTTGCCTATCTTGGCCTCCCTACCGAATAAACCCAGTATATCATCCTGTATCTGGAATGCAATGCCAAGAGGAATGCCATACTCTCTCATGACCTGTAAATCCCTCTCTTTTGCTCCCGCCAGAATAGCACCGATCTGAAGTGGCCCCTCTATTGTATAACTCGCAGTTTTGAGTCTATGTATCATTAAAATCTCATCAGTGGTAATACTTCCTTTTCTCTCCGACATTATATCCATGATCTGTCCATACCCCACGTTTCTCACTATCTCCAGGTACTTGCACAAAGCTCGCCTGACATATCGAGCATCGAAATTTGAATTTGCCAGCACTTCTTCACCGTATGCCTCCAGCAGGTCACCGGTAAGAATAGCCATATTCTCACCAAATCTAACCGATCTCGTACTACCATATTCGCGTTCACAGATATCCTTATAGAGTACGTGAAACGTGGGCTTGCCTCTTCTCAGTTCATCCTCATCCATTATATCATCGTGAATCAGCAGATAGCTCTGCATCAACTCAATAGAGATTGAGGCATCTATAATAGCTCTCTCATCACCGTCAGAGAGGCACTTATAACCATAGATGAAGAATATGGGTCTGAGTCTCTTACCTCCCCGTAATGTATATTTGGTGGCGTTGACCAC
>Ga0190354_1000095_pt1 | contig 13707 bp, 12 predicted proteins | sample 4872131213_MG_FD_163436 | JGI IMG/M metagenome (GOLD analysis project Ga0190354, IMG submission 163436) | Hydrothermal vent microbial mat bacterial communities from Southern Trench, Guaymas Basin, Mexico - 4872-13-12-13_MG | ecosystem: Environmental > Aquatic > Marine > Hydrothermal vents >...
CGTACGCCTCTCTCTGGCGAGGTCTTCAGATGTGAGTATTGAGATATTCAACATACTTGGAGATGTGGTTTACATAAGGAAGAAGTCAAATGTAACTGGAATATTTGAGACAAAATGGTATGGAATTCCGGGTATATACTTTGTAAAAACTGCTGTTGATGGAAAAGAAAATATTGAGAAGGCAATCCTGATAAGGTGAAGATTCTTTAATCACCTTTCTTTCTCAAAACAGGTCTGACCCTGTGAATCTCCTTTCCTCTGTCCACTTGGATTGATGGGGACTTAGGAGAGAGGAGTATCTGGCTTGGATAAACACTCCTGTGTCCTGAGACAATGAAACTTATAACACAGGCAATCCCTGCATATGGTGCAATGGATGGACCAAACAGTTCAATAGCCATGATTGAACCAGCAATAGGTGTGTTTGCAGCACCTGAGAGCACAGAAACAAGCCCCAGTGCTGCAAAAAGTGCCCTATCAAGACCAAACCATCCAGCAAATACACTCCCTGACATGGTACCTGTGTAAAATAATGGTGTGAGGATTCCTCCGCTACCACCAAAGTTCAGTGTTATACTTGTGAAAACCATCTTCCACAGTGGGCTTAAAGGATGAACACCATTCCCTGTGAGGACATTCCCAATCTCCTCCATTCCAAGGCCTGTATATCTACCAGAAAAAACATACCCAAGTATAGCAATAACAAGCCCACCGAGAAGGGCTTTCACTTCTGTCCCTGCTTTGATATGCCTTGCAACCCACCTGCCACCCTCCATGAGTTCTATAAAAATAAGTGAAACTATGCCAAAAAATATACCTGAAACAACAGAGTATAAAAAGAGTCTGTGTTCAATACCCAGGGTAAAAGCAGGTGTAATGAGCATGTGAACACCAAGTTTTGTTGTTATCATGTATGCAATAATACCTGATACAAAAGAGGGAAAAAGGTACGAATAGAACATCTGACCCACAAAAAGCACCTCGACCCCGAATATTGCACCTGCAAGTGGTGTTCCAAACACAGAGGAAAAGCCTGCACTTATCCCGCATACAACCAGTTTCTTCCTATCTGTATCACTCAGTTTAAATATGCCTGCAAAGGTGGATGTGAGTGAACCACCAATCTGGGCAGCGGGTCCTTCTTTTCCTGCAGAACCACCTGTTGCAATGGATATTATGGTTGCGATCAGTTTAACAGGTGCAATCAATGGATTAACCCTCCCACTCTCCCTGTGTATCGCCTCAATGACCTTCTCTGTCCCATGCCCCTCAGCATTTGGTGCAAACCTTTTTATCAGAAGTGTGCTTATGAAAAAACCTGCTGGTGCAAGAAGGTAGAAGTACTGTAAATGCCCGGTGGCCTCAACTGACACTTCAAGGAGATGAAGAAAAAGGGAGGTGGAGAAGCCCACAATAATCCCGGAGATTGAGGAGAGTATAAACCACTTGATAACACTTGCAAGGAGTGTTGGTGTTTCAAGGTATCTTTTAATCAGGGTTATTAGATGGGTTTTCATAACACTATAATATTCATACACTAATAAATTACAAGTATATTTTAATCCAATCGGGAATAAAGAATTTTCTCAGGCAGAAAAAGGAACCTATCTTTCCTTAAAAAGGTCTCCTATGGACCTGTATCCCTCCTCTGATGTCTGCTTCTGTCTCTGCTGCCTTGTATGTATTGTTGGTTCAACTGTTTTACCTGTACTTATCTCATCAAGCATCCTCAACTGGGATTGGAGAACACCCCTCATCTGGGCAATAAAACCGTCCCTCTGGGTTTTGAGTGCTGAAATCTGGTTCATTAAAGATTGAACCTCCTGCTTTGCCTGCTGTATAATCTCATCCGCCTGCATCTTTGCATTCTTTATGATGAGTTCCGCCTCCTTCTCCGCATTCCTCCTCAATTCGTCTGTTGTTTTCTGGGCACTCATGAGGGTATCCTGGAGGGTTTTCTCCATCCTTCTGTAGTCCTCAATCTTTGCATCAAGTTCCCTGACCTGTTCAATCAGGGTGTTGTTCTCCCTGATGAGTTCCTCCATCTCCTTTGCCACCATCTCAAGGAAGATGTCAACCTCATGCTTATCATATCCCTTGAAGGTGGTCTTGAATTCCTGTTTCCTTATGTCAAGAGGGGTAACCTTCATTAAGGCCTCCTTCCCTGAAAAGGTTTTTTAATTATCCCAACAATTGTATAAATCACCAATTTCTCCATTCCTAAAACATTATGGTGGAGGCGGCGGGAATCGAACCCGCGTCCGGTGAAGCAGTTCCAGAGACATCTACATGCTTATCCCCTGTTTTTCTCCTCCCATCACACTCCCAGGGGCAGGATTGTGATGGGGGTTGCCTGCATGCCTTTCCCCCTACACCCGCAGGCAGGATGCAGGAGTATCCCCCTCTCATGACGCCCTATTCCAGAACCGGGGGGAATGGTTCTGGAAGGACGTGGCCGCTCAAATTAGGCAGCCAGTGCGTAGTCTGCGTTGGCAGTTGTTTTTTGCTGCAGGTTTTACGAGCGTGCAGCAGCTCGGCATGCAGTCTCTGGCCCAATTCTCCACCGTCGAGACCAGGTCGCCCCCGCATTATTATAATACCTTACAAAACCTCAAAAGTCAAGGCTATACAGTAGTATTGCAAAATAATTCATAAATGTTATTATAAACTATGGGGGTGTTATATGAAAAGGTTTTTTCATGGTTTTTGGATTCTTACTCTTTGTGGCTGTGCTGTTAGATGGGGTATCAGTCCTGTATACTCACCTATGGGTTATACACCGTACACTGAAACAAAGAGTGTGTTCCTTGAGTCTGTATCCTTTTCAGGGAATCTGACAGAAAGTTCTGTTGACATCCTTGGTTTCAGGATAAAGCCTGAAAACTTCCTATCAAAGCCCATTGAAAGGCATGTTGAGGAGGCAATAAAAAAAGAGGGTGAATATAGCGGACTGTTTATATTCAAGACCAGGCCTGAAAGTGCAGAGTATCTGATAAAAGCAGAGGTCAAAGAATTCAATTTTATTATCAAAATAGAAGAGGTTCCTGTTAAAGGTGAAGGTTATGCCTATTATTACAGGGTGGACATGGGCATGAAACTTTACTGTAAGGTTAGCAAGAATGGAAGCAATATAATATCAGCGTTGTATCCCTCAGAATTGAGCCATGCAACACTGTTCCACTACCTTGGGAAATGGGAAATATTATTCACTGAAGACCTGAACAGCCTTGTGTTCAGGGCAATCTCCCAATTGTTTGATGATATTGAAAGGTATTGATTGATATCATTTTTCTGTTGACAACATGTAATCTATTCTCTATAGTTTTACTATGAAGAAACTTGGTGATGTTCTCAAGGAGTACAGGATTAAGAAGGGACTGAGTCAGGGAGAACTTGCTAATCTTCTTGGTATTTCCCCTTCTTATTTATCTTTAATTGAGCAGGGAAAGAGAAGGTTCAGGTTTAATATGATTATGGAGATCAAGGAGAGGAATAGAAGGATTTATGATGAACTCTTCACACTGATAAAAAAGGAACTCTTCAGCAAAAAACTCACAGGGGTCTCTTCATGGGAGATTGATGAGATAATCAAGATACTTGAAAAGGATTCAGGATTAAAGGTTCTTCGCAGCAATTTAAGCCCAAGTTTCAGAACCCGGTACAACAGGGCAATATCCATAAAGGGTAAGGTCTATCCTGAAATGGAAAGGTTTATTGCCTTCACAGAATTTTACTCAGAACTTGAGGAGGTTTACTACGAAAGAATTCACCCTCCTTACCTCATAGTACCCACCCATATTATCAATCTCTACGAAACAGACAAAAGGAAGGCGACAGAGTTTATGGCAACATTTGTGAGGAAGATGCTCAATCTGGGTGAAAGCCCTATAAGCAACCTTGAAGCAATACTTGAAGCCAATGGAATTAAGGTCTTCTCATTCCCCATAGAAAAGAACCGTTTCTCTGGATGTGTGATTCACAGCGCAGATATAGGACCTGCCATACTTTACAACTGGAACGATACCCCTGCAAGAAAACCATTCACCCTTGCCCATGAACTGGGTCACCTTGTCCTTTCAACAGGTGAGGATATGACAGTTGACAGAAAAATATCCGATGGAAGCACAGAACACAAGGAGATACAGGAAAGCATGGTGAACGACTTTGCATCGGCCTTTCTCATGCCTGAAACCACTTACAGGTATTACTGGTACAACATTGTTGGAACCATACCAACAAGGATGCACATAAACATATTGAAGGACATATTCAATGTGAGTTATTCTGCTGCACTCTACAGGGCAGTTCAGATAGACCTGATAAACTTTGATACCTACCACCACCTAAAACTCAAAAGAACAGGCAGATTTTACAGGCAGGGTGATTTTAATCTGAAAGAAGCGCTGCCCCAGAGGTTTGTGTATCTTCTTCTCAGGGCACTTGCAGATGGAAAATACACAAAAGAAGAGGTGAAAAAAAGGCTCAGGCTCACAAAAAGAGAACTTGAAAGGATTATCTCTTCTGAATAATACCTATGTTCAGGTATGGAATTACTGGCAATCTGACAAAAAAGTCTATTCCTGGATAAAGAAAACCTGCTGTTAAAAACAATCTCTCTCCTTTTTTAATCCCCAGATGGAACATTACTCCGTAATCTGTGTTGTATCCTACCTCGTAAAGGAATCCCTTATACTGGTTTCCATAAACAATCCCTATATTTCTGTAATTTGAGGAGTTTGAAAACTTCAATCCCAGCAGACCAAATCTTGCCCTGTAAAGAAGATTTAGTGAAAGAATAAATAAGCCCGTATCAAGTTCATCAAATCCAAGCAATGACCTGTAAACACTGGAACCTGAAAACGAGATTACACCAAGCCCACCCTGAAACTGGCCATATCTGTAGTTGATATAGAAATTGGGAAAAAGAAGAAGGTCTGAAAGGGGATTTGTCCCGACAATCACGTTTCTGTAATTGACCTCTATTCTTTGCATGGAAAAAATATTGTGGTTATCATTGAAATGAAGGGTTATGAGTTCCTGCGAAAGAATAATAAAAATCAAAAACATCAGAAGACCATCCTTTCAAGCCCCTTTAAGGGTGATGTCTCCATCTTGCCCTTCACCTCCACTGAAAATGTGATGGAGAGTTTGTCCATTGATGAAAACCCGCTTGTGCCTACTGTGGAGGTATTCTTCACAATAATCCATACCCTCCCATTCTCAATTCCCTGTCTGAGTGCCTGTGATGACCTCCTTACCTCAATTGTATCACCTGGTTGTATCTTCCCACTGAATATATCATCAGCAGAATCCAGATACGAAGGTTTGTTTGAAAACTTCCCCAATGGTGTTTTATATTCATAATAAATTGTATCCTCTCCACAACCTGTGAGCCCGGTAACACTTATCATTAACTCAAAATCCATTTCAGAGGATGTTGAATTTATCAGTGTTAGATTCACAAATGCATAATCCACATGAATATCTTCAGGAAGTGCATCAAAACAGGCACACCCTTCACCATATAATGAGAACTCGGTAGAAACAGATGGTATCCCGTATCCCGTTATTCCTATGTTGTATGATATATTATCAGATGTAGAACTGAAATTAACAGAGCAACCCGTTATGAGAAAAACTGCCAGTGCAAAGATTAACCTTTTCATAGTTTAATAATAACAGGGACTCAAATCAATACTGTAAGCCAAACAAAAAAACATCTTGAAAAATTTCAAATCTTCTGTATTATAAAACTATAAATGGAAAAATTGGTGGTGGCTGTACCCGATCAGTATATTTCAGAATTTTTAAGAAAGACCCTGGAAGATGAGTTTAAATTGATTTTTGCAACCTCCGGGGAGGGGGCCTATAAGTGCATTCTTCTTGAAAAGCCCTCAGCAGTTATAACAGATGTTGTTCTGCCTGGCAAGATTGATGGCTTAAAACTCTTCCAGATATTGAAAAATAATGAAGAAACATCAAGTATACCGGTGATTTTCATTACACCCTATATGGTGAAGGAGAAGGTCTTTTCAATGGGAGGAAAGTACTTCGTAAGCCTTCCAAATCTAAAATCAGAGTTCCAGGCACATATCAAAGAGATGATTGAGAAGAGCCTGGAAGAGGCATTAAACTTTGGATGAAGGCTACTTTTGATATACTGAAAGAATTTGCAAGAAGACTGGGGCCTGTTTCAAGTCTGGATGATATATGCAACACCTTTGTTTCACTCCTCAATAAGCATATTAAACCCCAGGTAATTGCTCTTTTTATCACTGAGGAGGGGAAAAGGTATTTTTATTTAGGGTATGGTTATGGCCTCAAACATCCTCTGAGGAATGAGCCAATGGCAGTAGGGTCTCTTCCATGGGAATGGCTTAAACAGAAAAACGCAATAGACGGCCTTCCTGAAGGAACAGTCCTTTCAATCCCATTGATCCATGCAGGTGGGCTTGAAGGATTGCTATGTTTGGGTTTCAAAAAAAGAATACCTGCTGAGGTACAGGACTTACTTGAGGTGATATGCTTCAATGCAGCAGGCCTTATCTCCCAGATAAAGGCAAAGGAGACAATAAAAGAACTCAGGAAGAGGGAAAGCAGGAAATATTCTGAATCTCTGGAAAGGATAAATCTTATCACAGAAAATACCCCGCTCGGGATATTTATCATGGAGGAGAGGAAACTTGTTTATGTAAATCCTGCTATGGTAAAAATCTTTGGTTATACCCATGAAGAACTGAAGCAACTGAACTTCCCGATGGATTTGATAGAGGAGGCTGATAAAAAGAGACTCATTGAGGCACTGCAGACACCATCCCCATTTGAATGTAAATGTATTGCAAGGTCAAGAACAAAAAGTGGGGAAACCAGATTCATAAGGCTCTGGGCAAGGGGGATTATCCAATCAGGAAAGGAATACCTTCTTGGAACAATATCAGATATCACCTCTTTGAGGGAAACAAGGATGAAACTCAAGGGGATGGAGGAACTCTTCTCAAGTTTCATTGAGACAATCCCTGACATTGTGCTTGTATTCAAAGAGGATGGTGAGATTCTATATGCAAATCAGGCAATCCAGAACGTGCTCGGATGGAAACCTGAAGAACTTTTAGGGAGAAACATCTATACCCATTCAAGAAAAAGCCAGAATTTTGATGTTGCAAAGGCAATAAAGGAGTGGAGAAAAACTGAGGATAACAAAGAGGGAACTGTTTTTAATATCATCACAAGGGATGGTGAGGAGAAATTCATTGAGTTTAGGCTCATCTCACACAAGGATGCAACGGGGCAAAGTTATTACACTGCTATTGGAAGGGATTTAACAGATGAAATCGAATCAGAGTACACATTAAGGGATGTTTCAAGCAGGTTTGATGAACTTTTGAAGTTTCAGGAACTTCTGTTTGAACTTGCCCCTGTTGGAATTGTTGTTTTGAATGCAAAACTTGAATGCACAAGAATCAACAGGCGTGCAGTGGAAATATCAGGGTATGAGCCTGATGAAATACTTGGTAAAAAACCACTTGAATTGATTATTGGAAAGGATAAACAAAAATTGCTTGCAGAGTGGTTCAAGAACCTGGAAATGGAAAATGCAAAAGAGCTTGACATAGAGATATACAATAAATCTGGGGAGCAGAAAATTTTGAGATTAATAGGTAAAAAAATAGTGACAGAGAGTGAAGGACATACCATACTCCTTATGGTGAGGGATATTACTGATGAGAAAAGGATGCAGGAGAACATCCTCCAGATGCAGAAACTGGAATCCATATCCACATTCACCGCAGGAATTGCTCATGATATCAACAATACACTGACCGCCATAATGAGTTCTGCTGGTCTGCTCTACAATTATGTGTCTGAGGATGGCATGGAATACATCAGGGCTATTGAGGATGCAGTGAAGTCTTCATCAGAGATGATCCGTCAGCTGCTCTCCTTTACAAAGCAAAGGGTTGGGGAACCAGTGGTGTTTGATGTGAATGAGTTAATAAAAGAGACGATGTCAATGGTCAAAAGAATGATACCCGAGGATGTGAAGTGTACCACAATCCTCAATCCCTCACCATTGCTCCTGTATGCGGACAAAACCCAACTCCAGGAGATACTTATCAACCTTGTTAGCAATGCGATTGATGCCATGCCAAATGGTGGTAAACTCACCATCAACTCAAAACTTATTGAAGACTATGTTATTATACAGGTTATTGATACAGGGATTGGTATGGATGAGCAAACGAAAAAGCGAATATTTGATCCATTCTTCACCACCAAGGAGAAGGGAACTGGCCTTGGCCTTTCAGTTGTTTACGGGCTTGTTGGTGAAAATAATGGAACAATTGAGGTTGATAGTGCCCCTGGTGAAGGCACAACATTCACAATAAAATTCCCTCTCTACCATGGAAAGGCTTCAAAAAGCAGGTCAGAGGAAAAGGTAGAAATCCCTACAGGTAATGAGGACATACTCCTGATAGAGGATGAGGATATTGTGCGCAGGACAGTGGCAAAATACCTGAGGAATCTGGGGTACAATGTAATAACAGGCTCCACTGTCCATGATGCAAAGGAGATACTTTTATCTGGCAAAGCCTTCCATCTTATTGTATCAGACATTGTACTACCTGATGGGAATGCAATGGAGATATTCAAATTCATGGAGAGCAGTAAGATTCAGAAGACCCCCATCCTTTTCATCTCTGGATACACAGATGATACACTGGTGAAAAGAGGGGTTAAGTCAGGTGACTTTCATTTTTTGCAAAAACCATTCCAGCCTTCAACACTGGCTGAAAAAATAAGGGAAATTCTGAATGGTATTGACACTGGTATCTGATAGGTTATTATTATCCTGCTTATGAAAATCTCATTCCAATTTAGACGAAATCTTGTAGCAGGCCTGGCTGCAATCCTGCCATTAACCCTTACAGTCTTTGTTGTCTGGTTTCTTGTGGAGAGAATAGGTGGTCTTATAGGCCATTTCCTTGTCCGTGTTCCATACCTGAACCTTGCACCAAAGGGTATCCATTCCCTTCTTGGATTGATAATCCTTGTTTTTTTAATCTACATTGTGGGAGTGTTCACATCGGGATTTATTGGAAGGAGCATTGTTAGATGGTTCAACAGACTGATGGAAAACCTTCCCCTTGTTAAAGGACTCTATTCAGCAGCAAAGAAACTCACTGACACAATCTTCCTTGATAGAACTGCATTCAAAAAGGTTGTGATTATTCAATACCCCCATGAAGGGAGCAGGGCAATTGCCTTCCTTACAAATGAAAATCCCTGGATTATTGATGGTGAAAGTTATGTTAATGTATTTATACCTACTGTTCCAAACCCCACTTCGGGTTTTTACCTGCTTATTCCTGAAAAAAAGGTTGTTTACACAGACATACCTGTTGACTGGGGATTCAGGGTGGTAATATCAGGTGGAATACTACTTCCAGAAAAGAGGGAGTTCAATGTTAAGGTTCTTCAGAAGAAAGAAGATTGATAGCGAGGCAAGGCTCAAAGAACTGATTGCCCAGAGTGAGGATGAAGGGATAATCACCCAGGAGGAAGAGGAACTCATTGCCTCCATTTTTGAGATTGGGGACACCCCTGTGGAAGAGGTGATGGCACCAAGGGTTGACCTTGTTGCAGTCCCTGCAAACACAAGGATTGAGGACATTGTGAAACTCTACAGGGAGAATGCCCATGGAAAAATCCCTGTTTACATAGAAAACATTGACAACATTGTTGGTATTATTTACACAAAGGAACTCCTGAAACTCTGGGGATGTCAGGAGAAACTTTACGCCGTTGATGTGATGAAACTCCCCTATTTTATTCCATATACAAAGAATGTGCTTGAGACATTGAGGGAATTTCAGAAACTCCACATTTCTGTTGCCATTGTTGTGGATGAATATGGTGGTGTTGAAGGATTGGTTACAACAGAGGACCTTGTTGAAGAGATTGTTGGGGAACTCCAGGACGAACTTGACAGGGACAGAATACCTGTTAAGAGATTAAAGGATGGTTCCCTTGTTGTGAGAGGTATCACAGAGATAGAGGAGATAGAGGAAAAACTTGGTGTCAACATTGGTGAGGAGGATGTAAGGACAATTGGAGGTCTTATTTTGAAAAAACTTGGCAGGGTTCCCAGGAGTGGTGAGAGGATTGAAATTTCAGGACTCCAGATTTTGATACTTGAAGCATCAAGGCAGAGGATACACAGGCTGATTGTGAGAAAATTATGAGGTTTGTGCACCTCCATCTCCATACCCAGTACTCCTTCCTTGATGGGGCAATAAAGATAGATGACCTCATCAACAAGGTGAATAACCTTGGTATGAATGCCGTTGCCATCACAGACCATGGTGGGCTCTTCGGGGTTGTGGAATTCTATCTCAAGGCAATTAAAGAGGGTATAAAACCCATCATAGGAATGGAAGGATATTTCACCTATGGGAAGATGGAGGAGAAGAAAAAAGAGGACTCCCCATACCATATACTGCTACTTGCAAAGAATGAAAAGGGTTACAAAAACCTGATTAAAATCTCTTCTGTTTCATACCTGAAGGGTTTCTATGGAAAACCCCGATTTGACTTTGACACCCTCCTCAAACATCATAAAGGGCTGATAATAGGGTCTGCATGTATTGAAGGGATTATTGCAAAGGACATAAGGAAGGGAAACATTGAGGTTGCAAGGGAACATGCTGCACTTTTCAAAGAACTGAAGGGTGAAGACTTTTACATTGAAATCATGAGGGTTGGTGTTCCTGATGAGGACAGGGTGAACGATGAACTCCTGAAGATATCCAGAGACCTTGATATACCCATAATTGCAACAAACGATGCCCATTATTTGAACAGGGAAGACCATGTTGCACACGATGTCCTCCTTGCCATCCAGACCAACAAAAAACTTGAGGATGAAAACCGAATGCGATTTCCATCAAGTGAGTTCTATGTGAAATCCCCGGAGGAGATGGAGGAATTGTTCTCAGACCTGCCAGAGGCAATAAAGAACACGGTTCAACTTGCAGAGAAAATAGAGTATATCCCATTTGAAACGGGCAAGTATCACATGCCAGAGTTTGACATACCACCTGAATTCTCATCCCCTGGAGAGTATCTGAAACACCTTGTTGAGGAAGGAATAAAAAGCAAGATGGCTTTCACCGAAGAGGTCAAGGAGAGGATTAACTATGAACTCTCTGTGATTTCAAGGATGGGGTTTGAAGGCTACTTCCTGATAATAAACGATATAGTGAAATCTGCCAGGGAGATGGGTATATTTGTTGGTCCTGGCAGGGGTTCAGCAGCAGGAAGTCTTGTTCTCTACGCACTTGGAATAACAGAGATAAATCCACTTGAACACAATCTTATCTTTGAAAGATTTCTCAATCCAGAGAGAATCTCCATGCCTGATATTGACATAGACTTTGAAGACACAAGAAGGAAAGAGGTGATTGACTACATAAGGGAGAAGTATGGTGAGAACAGGGTTGCCCAGATTTGCTCATTCAATGTGCTTAAGGCAAAGGCTGTTATAAGGGATGTTGGAAGGGTTATGAACTACGACAATTCTGACATAAACAAGATTGCAAAACTGATTGATGCAGATACCCTTGAACAGGCACTTGAGAAATCAGAGGAACTCAAATCCTTTATAAATTCAAGGGAGGACCTGAAAACCCTTTTTGATATTGCACAGAAACTTGAAGGCCTCACAAGGCATCATGGTATCCATGCATCAGGTATTGTAATAACCCCTGACGACCTGACAGAACACATCCCACTTGCAACAGGTGGTGATAATGGTGACAGGAGAGAAGTTAAGACACAGTACGAGATGAACATCCTTGAGAAACTGGGCTTTCTCAAGGTTGACATACTTGGGCTCAACACACTCTCTGTGATAAGAAAGACCCTTGAGTATATAAAGGAACCCATTGACCTTGCACTCCTTGATAAAAACGACCCTGCTGTTTACAAACTTCTCTCAGAGGGCGACACAATTGGTGTATTCCAGCTTGAGGAAGCAGGTGCAAGGAGTATCCTCAGGAAGTTCAAACCATCCAATTTCTCAGAGATTGTCTTTGTCCTTGCCCTCATAAGACCGGGTCCACTCCAGGTGATAGACCTTGAAAGCCTCATAAGAAAAAAAGAGGGTATTGAGAGGGTCAGGTATCCTCATCCAGTGCTTGAGGAGATTTTGAAGGAGACCTACGGATATCCAATATTTCAGGAACAGGCCATGCTCATAGCAAACAAACTATGCGGTTTCTCCTTTGGAAAGGCGGACATCCTGAGAAAGGCAATGGGAAAGAAGGATATGGAGATCATGATTTCCCTCAGAGAGGACTTCATATCAGGGGCAGTGGAGAATGGGCTTGATAAGGAGACAGCAGAGCAGGTCTTTGCGGACATTTCTACCTTTGCTTCCTATGCCTTCAATAAATCCCACAGCACTGTTTATGGTGAAATATCATTCAGGACTGCATACCTGAAGGCACATTACCCCGTTGAGTTCCTGGCAGCAACAATGACAAGCGAAATTGGAAAGACGGATAAACTGAAGAGATACATCCTTGATGCCCAGAGACACGGGATAACTGTAACCCCTCCAGATATTAACAGGTCTGGATTTGAGTTTATACCTGAGGAAGGCAAAATCCTCTACGGGCTTGGAGCAATAAAAAATGTTGGGGAAAGCGCTGTTATCTCCATTATTAAAGAGAGGGAAGCGAACGGAAAGTTCAGGGATTTTGAGGACTTCCTTGAAAGGTGCATGGGACAGAAGGTGAACAAAAGGGTGGTTGAAAGCCTTATAAAGGCTGGTGCCTTTGAAAAGATGGACAGCAACAGGAGAAAACTTCTCTACATCCTGAACAACTCAAAAATAAAAGGGAAAAAGTCGCCACAGAAGGGTCTTTTCCAGAAGGAAGATGAGAAAATAGATGTTGAACCACCATCAGAGGATGAACTCAGAAACTACGAGCAGGAGTCACTTGGGTTCTACTTCCTCACCCACCCCATGAAATCATACCAGCATCTTATAGGGAGTGTTCTTGTATCATCATACCATCTGGAGGACTATCCTGATGACAAACTTGTTATATGTGGTGGCACAATCATCTCATCACAAAAGAAAAAGAGTAAGAATGGAGGTCAGTATTACGAACTTGTGCTTGAAGACCTTGAAGGCTCATACAGGGTCACAATGTCTGAAACAAGGGGTGATACATACAGGGACATACTGATAAAAACAAACAGCATTGCAGTGAAAGGAAGGGTCTCGCGTTTCGGCAACAAAGTGGGTGTAAGGGCTGAGGAGGTTTATAAGATAGAGGACATTCCTGCAATTCTGAAAAGGGCGTTCCTTATTATTGATGTTGAGGAGATGGATGACAAACAACTTGAAAAGGCACACGAAATCATCTCCTCCTTCAAGGGAAGCCTTCCACTATTTCTCCTCTTCAGGAGGAGAGAGGAGCAATTGAAATTAAAATCATTGACAAAGGTAAAATTTGATAAAGATTTAATAGATACCTTTACCAGAGAGATTGGTGAAGGCAAACTCAGGTTTGTATTTTAAAAAGGAGTCAACTATGTTTAAAAAGGAATATGAGAGTCCATACATAGTGCTGTCTCCGAGAAAAGGAGGTTATTATTAACCATAGCGAATATTACCCTGATGAGTTTATGAGCGGT
>Ga0190354_1000096_pt1 | contig 13625 bp, 14 predicted proteins | sample 4872131213_MG_FD_163436 | JGI IMG/M metagenome (GOLD analysis project Ga0190354, IMG submission 163436) | Hydrothermal vent microbial mat bacterial communities from Southern Trench, Guaymas Basin, Mexico - 4872-13-12-13_MG | ecosystem: Environmental > Aquatic > Marine > Hydrothermal vents >...
CAAACCTAGACGATTTGAAACCAGAAGACCTTGGAACAGCCGGATTGGTTGAAGAAAGAAAAATCGGAGACGACAAAATGATTTTCGTTGAAAAATGCAAAAACCCACGTTCAGTAGCCATCCTAACAAGGGCAGGCCTAGAAAGAATGGTGGACGAAGCTGAAAGAGCAATGCACGACGCACTTTCAGTTGTCTCAGACGTAATAGAAAACAACAAGATAGTTGCCGGAGGAGGAGCAATAGAAGCTGAAATAGCAAAGCACTTGCGAGATTACGCCACAACTGTAGGCGGAAGAGAGCAACTAGCCATAGAAGCCTTCGCCGAATCATTAGAAGTAGTGCCAAAAACCTTAGCTGAAAACGCTGGACTTGAACCAATAGACATAATGGTTGAACTTAGGGCAGCCCACGAAAAGACCGACGGCCACCTAATGGGAGTAGACGTTTACACAGGCAAAATAATAAACATGTACGAAAAAGGAGTCATCGAACCGCTAAGCGTAAAAGAACAAGCAATAAAGTCAGCGGCAGAAGCAGCCTCAATGATACTAAGAATAGACGACGTAATAGCAGCATCCAAACCAAAAGAAGAAGAGAAAGGACCAGAGAAATACGGCGGTGAGGAAGAAGAATACTAAACCCTTAAACCTTTTTCTCTAAAGCTAACATTTAAAACCCCTTCAATTATTATCTTATTTTGGGCTCCGGTAGTATAGCTCGGTCAAGTATGGCGGCCTCTCGAGCCGCAGACCCGGGTTCAAATCCCGGCCGGAGCACCATTTTACCGGTAAGTCTTATATGTATCCCTGTCCATTATTTTCTTGATGGATGATGGTTGGGGCGAAGAGGGGTAAGACTGAGACTATTAAGGAGAGGACGGTTTACGTTTATTTGCCTTCTTTGGAGATGGTTGAGGATTGGAAGCGTCGAGCTGAGAGGGCTGGTGTTTCGCTTTCCAAGTTTGTTATTGAGCGGGTTTTGGATTCTATTAGGCGTGAGGATGGGGAGGAAGGCTATCTTAGCAGGTTTGAGCTTATACGGCGTTTGAGGAAGGCTGAGGATGAGCTTGAGAAGCTACGCAGAGAGAATAGGCTTTTGAGGAGGCTTGTTGAGAACTTGGATCGGGAGCTTAGGCGTTACAGGGCTCAGCTTTTCCTTGAAGAGCATTTTGAGGGGGTTAGAGCCTTTGACAGAGAGCTTGTCGACTTGCTTAGGCAGGGTGGAACTTACAGCGAGGATGAAATCCTCGCTAGACTTGGCATTTCACCTACCGACACCGAGTTGATTAGGGCGGTGAGCAGGCAGCTTGAAATCTTGGAAGGCTATGGACTCGTGAAATTCACCGGGAAAGGGTGGAAGTGGCAGGGTTGACAGTGCAGGCAAAGCAGCTACAGAATTCAGAAAAGCTCTTGAAAATGTTCTGTGACGACTGCAGACTCAGGGGCATGACTGAAAAGTCCATAGTAGGCTATAGGTCATGTCTCTCAATCTTTTTTAAATTTCTAGAGGAAAGAACCATTAGTCCACTAGAAGTCAACAACCATGTGCTGAAAGAATTCCTCGACTATTTGCTTAGTGAAAGGAGAATTAAATATAAGACCGTTAAGGAGTATTTCTCGGCATTATCGGCCTTCTATGACTACTTAGCTTTTGAGGGGATTGTAAGCAGTAATATCGTGTTGCCTTTCAGGAAGCGGTATCTTAGACGTTACAAGGATGGCTTTGATGATCCTGAACGTAGGCTGTTGAGCGTTAAGGAGATGAGTCGGCTTGTGAATTCGATTATGGATCCTAGGGACAAGGCTATGGCTGTTTTGCTGGCTAAAACTGGAATTAGGAGAGGCGAGCTCATAAGGCTAGACGTGGGCGACATTAACTGGGAGGATTATTCCATAACGCTTAAGCCCACACCCAAAAGAAGCAACAGAGTTGTTTTCTTTGATGATGAATGTGCCATAGTTCTAAAAAGATGGTTAAGGGTTAGAGAGAAGCTGAATCCGAAAACAAGTGCTCTTTTCATAAGCTATAATACGCTTGACAGACTTAGCAGAAACGGTGTTTGGAATGCGATAGTTAAATATGCTAAACGTCTGGGCTTTCACAATCCAAATTCGCCACGTCTAGAGGATCATTTTGGCCCGCACTGCTTTAGACACTGGTTTACAACATGGCTTTTAAGAAATGGAATGCCGAGAGAATACGTAAAAGAGCTAAGAGGGGATAAACGCCGAGAAGCCATAGACATCTACCATCACATAGACAGAGAAGAACTAAGAAAAGCCTACCTGGCATGCATACCAAAAATAGGAATCTAAAAAGAACTGGGGCGGGGTTCATCTTTTTGGGTTCGAATCCCTTCTGCTGTACGATCACCGTTAATTTCGACTGAAGAAGAGGAATTATTCATGTGCGTTCCGGTTAAGCTATGACCATGCAGAAAAAGAAAAAATGAAGAGGCAAGATCGAACAAATCTACAGTACTCGACTCTAATCCAGAAAACAAGAGCAACTAACCAAAAACATTACTCATCGCGAAACGTTTTTGTATTTCTCGAATGGATGGCGGATGAAGCACGAACTTGACGTTGCCGCAAAGCAGTTTCTTGATGCATTAAGCCCAAGCACAAAAAGAGTTTACAGTCACGGGCCAGCTGCCTTCCAGGAATTCTACAAGGAGAATGGAACAATAGAAACCTTCCTTGAGGAACTCGAAAAAGACGCTTCAGGGCCTAGGCTGGAAAAAAGGAGGATAGGCGTCAAAACGCTAAACAACTTCATAGACTGGCTTCGAAAAAGAGGGTTTAAACCTAAAACCATAAGGACCTATGTCGCAGTCCTCCAGTCACTAGCAAAATTTTATGATATCCCGCTTAGCCTACGATACGTTCAGCTGCCAACCTCGCAGCCAGCAAGCAGAAAATACCCCTGGACAATCGAAGAGGTTGAACGTTTCGTCGCGATTTTAGACAGGCCCATCTACAAAAGCATAGCCACATCAATGGTTCAAAGCGGACTAAGCCTCTCGGATCTTTTAAGCCTAACCTATGAAGACATTAAATACGAACTTGAAGCTGACGTTACGCCGATTTGCATAGACCTTTCAAGGAAAAGACAGACGTCCCATTCATGACATCCCTTGGCGAATGGGCCGTCCACCTACTAAAGCGATACATAAACTCTAGGCGAAATAAAAGGTTGAGACCATCAGATCGACTTTACCCCGTAACAGCTAGAGCCATAGAAAATCAATTTGCAAAGGCAGCCAAACAATTTATCGGATCCTACCGAGGAATCAACCCCTGCAGACCACACAGCCTCCGCGCCGCCTTCCACACCATACTACGCGACCACAAAGTAGACCCACTTTACGTCGAATTCTGGATGGGCCACAAACTTCCCGAACACAACGCAGTATACATAAGCAAATCAAAAGAAGGATGGAGAAAAACATACAAGGAACAAGCCGAACCATGGCTAACACCGCCAAATTTTAGAAAGGAAGTTTGAAATGATACAATAGAAAACGGAACCATTATCATTTGAGCTATAAAGGGAAGATTATATGGACAGTTTAAATAGAAAAATCCCGAATGGTGTAAAAAGGCCATTAGGGAGTGGTCTTTTGATCCTAATGAAAAACATTCAATGTCAGAGATTATGACTGCATGCTCATACATATTCCAAGTTTGGCTAACCTACCATAACTATTACCCTAAAAGAGGCATGAAAGGAACAAGAGGAAAATGCTGGGATGCTTTCAAAAGCAAATTCTTTGAGATCTACAGAAGATGTAAAAGAGAGAAAAGAAAAATGGTTTTCGCCGATTTCAAAGAATCGGATATATCGGAATGCCACTAGATCTTCATTCTTGAAGATAGCCTGCGGATTTTTATCTACAAAAGCCTTAATTTTTGCATACTGATTTCATCTTACAACTTTTAACCGTTGGTCACTATGTAGTGTTATTTTTCTGAAAACCTATTAATTTCTAGTTTTATCGAGCAGATTTCTTATTTACCAGCCTAGCAAAAAAGTGAGTAACTGTTAAAATGGTTTGAAAAGTAAAATTGGTCTAAGTGGGAAAGCAAATGAAATTTGCTTGGAAAATGTATGACTTATCAAAAACGAGAAATTCCAGCTTAATTGGAGCTATAGGCGAAATTCTCGCTTGGAAATATCTTCAAAGGAATAGAATTTTTGCATATAAAATTGGAGGCTGGTATCCATTTGCAACATATTCATTCCACAAAGGTGGGCTAAAATATGAATTACGTGATTTGAGTGAAGAACAGATTCGTTAGATTTGACTTTGTTGGAATAAGGCGAAAATGGAGTTGGACAAAACGCGATTACATAATCACACCTTACCTAATTGAAGTTAAGACTACAGGGCCAAGAGGAGAGCGGAAAGATTTGTATGAGTTAATGAAAGGAAAGATTCCACAAAAAGTTGAAGAGGCAAAGGCTGTTGGGTTTAAGGTCTTACTGGTTGTAGTCAAGCTTTTAGACGAGTGGAAATACGCTGTCACTAGACAAGAACTGTAAGAAGACTAAACTAACTTCTGCCCTCTAACTTCTTAATGTAATCATCCACAATTTTAATTGCTTCATTTAAGGGTAAGTGATGACGAATTCCTGCTGTCAAATGTATTGCAAGCGACACTCTCCATTGTTTAAGGCTTCTCGGCTTCTTTGCAATGAAAATTTTCCCACAAACTGGACAATGAACCTCTTTTAACTTTCTTTCTGTCATTATTTCACCTGATATTAACTACTCTAATTTAAATCATTAAACTTGTTGAAATGAAACATCTCTCCGACGTTTCGGTCATTTTCTCTTAAACACCACTAACGGAATACAAAAGCCTTTACATATTTTTCAAGGGGCGGGGAAGAGATTTTTGGCTTATTCCTTTTTTGGCTTGTATTCTTTGCTGTGGAATAATGGGCTGGAAATTATTAGGTCGGCTGTTGCCCTGTTGCATGCGGTCGGCACGTTATATAAGACGGCTATTCTAAGAAGAGCCTTACATCAACATCATGGGGAAGAGACTGTAAAGGATCCCAGAAGAAAATCAAGTAATCCAATTTCTTATTTGCAATTAAAGCGCCAAGCTCCATATCTCCACCATAAGATCCACCTTTAAGTAAAGTAATCTTTAAACCAGTTTTCTCAATGATCCTTTTCCCAGTGTCTTCGGTTGCGTACAAGTTGTGAAGCGCCAATGTTTCTTTGTTGAAATCGGCCCACTGCACCAAATCATCCTTTTTATTGTCATGTGCCACTAAGGCGATATTTCTTCTCAGAACCAAAACCTCACATGATTCGAATTAAATCAATGTATTCTAAAAGTTATAAGCCTTTCCACGATGCAGTTAAGGGTACGATATGTTGCGTGCCGCTGAAAAGGTGATTTTAGTAGATATCTATGAAAGTCTGGAGGGTTTCACGGAGGCTTTAAAAAATTGTTTTTGCTTGTTCGAGAGAAGGCTTCCACTTAAGTAAGTTCTACGAATAATTTAAGATAGTCCTTAAGGTGTCTGGTGATTAAGAAGTTCTTTAATACATGTTCTCTGCCCTTTTCTCCCATTTTCTTGGCTTCTTCTTTGTGTTTCAACAAATACAATGTCTTCTCGGCAGCTTCGTTTATATCATTTACTAGAAAACCAGTTACTCCGTCAATCACTTGAAGGGGTATTCCACCAACGTTTCTGCCGATCACAGGCACCTTTTTCCACAAAGCTTCTGTGACGCTTAGACCAAATCCCTCACGTATCGACATTTGTAGAGCTGTATCTGAGGCCCTTTGAAATGCATTCACTTCCAAGTTTTTGACTCCTATAAGATCAGTCAAAAGATGGATATCATAGTCTTCCCCAGAGTACCTGGCGGTTTTCTCATAGTAAAGCCATCCTTCGGGGTCGTCATGAGCCATGCTTGAAATCAGCAGGAGCTGAACGTCAGGTATTCTTCTTTTAATTATTCTGTAAACGTCGATTGCTCCTAAGGGGTCTTTCCACGGGTCAAATCTTGCAACTTGTGTAATGATCGGTCTTTCTGGATCCACATCATATCTTTCTAGGATTTTTGAAACAAGGTTTTCAGATATTTCCTTATTTTTGTCGCTTAAGGGATCTATAGATGGCGGGATGATTGCGATTTTTGGTAGTTTTAGACTAGGAACTACATATTTTTTCATGGAGAAGATTGTTGCATCGTATAGTTCGATGTAGGGTTTTAAGAAGCTGATTATAACTTTGTTAGGGGCTGATAGGTCTACGTGGCATCTCCAAATCCATTTTCCGGTTCTTTCAGAACAGAACTCTCTCATCAGGGCTGGTTGGGCATCGTGTATTATGATATAGTCTGCGTCTGGGCTTATTAATTCGCTGTTTATCTTGTTGTATTCTATGTAGATTTTCCTTTCTTCCTCGGTTATATGCACGTCCATGCCTTGGAGAGCGTTATGAAATTTTTTGGTGATATTAAAGAATTCAAATGATCCCTTAATAACCTCCCAGCGAGCTTTTAATCCTACATCTTGCATGAGAGGAACCATGCTATGGAGAATTTCTGCAACTCCACCGCCAAAACTTGTAGAGTTGATATGTATAACTGATTTCCCTTCTAATTTTCCAGCTAGTGTTCTTATAGAGTAAACTTCTTTTTCTCCAATTATTTTTTCATAATCTTTTAGTTGAACTTTTTTTAGCTGAGAAACTTTTGACATAATATCATTCTCAAATATTTGATAGTCGTATTTAAGCATGTAATTAGGCAAAAGTTATATTATTATATTTTTCCATAATACAAAAGTAGGTGAAAATTTGGTAAATAAAGTGGAAATTTCAATTGCAGCGTTAGTTCTCATTGCAATCATTGTCTCAGGAGTCGCATTGGGACATAGCTTATCAATACTTGGCAAACTTGACGAGTTAACAAGCAATATGGCTGATTTAACATCAAGCATGATTGACTTAACAGAAGCAATGACCGACATTGCTGAGAAAGTTGGAGCAAGTTTAGACACTATAAACGCCATTCAAGATCGTCTTACAGAGGTTGAAGGTAGACTTACACCAACCATTACTGTTATTGGTCCCTGGTCGGGGCCGGAAATGGATAAGTTCCTTCCAGTTTTAGCCAGATTTGAGGCGTTAACTGGAATAAATGTGAGATATAAGGTTTACAGAGCCGAAGAACTCGCAACACTATTGCCAGCCCAGTTTGCAGCTGGAACAACCCCCGGTGATGTTATATTCATGTGGGGCTGGTTCATAGCTGAAAATGCTAAAAATGGGCACGTGATGGAAGTTACAGATTTGATTGATGAATCAAAATTCTTGAATGGTTCCTTAGATGCTGTGAAGGTTGGTGACAAACTTTATGGATGTGCTTATACAGGAAAGGTTAAGCCTGGATTTTGGTACAGGAAGTCCTTCTTTACGGCTCACGGTTTAACTGAACCTAAAACTTGGAATGAATTTTTAACATTGCTTGATACACTTAAAACAATGGGCTTTGAGCATTCAATAGCAAGTGGAGACGAGATCGGATGGCCACTTTCCGATATAACTGAGCATTTCTTAATAACATTCGGCGGACCAGAGCTCCAACTACAATTAATAAACGGAACTGCCTCATGGATAGGAGACCCTGTTCGAGGAATTTTTGAGGACTATTTGGTGCCATTACTTGATGCTGGCTACTTCAGCGAACCAATCGAATGGACAACTGCGCTTGACCAGTGGTGGCAGGGAGATTATGCACTATACTTTATGGGAAGCTGGATAACTGGTATGGTTGACGACCCATCCGACTTGGGAGTTTTCTCGCTTCCAGGATGCGAAGGCTTAGTCTTCGCGGCTGACTACTTCTTCATACCAAAATATACTCAATACCCAGACGAAGCAAAAGAGTTGTTCAAGTTCTTAGCAAGTTCTGAAGCTCAAAGATTACAAGTAGCACAAGGAGGCCACATAGCCACAAACATCGAGGTTTCACTTGACTCGTATCCAGAAGTTGACAGAAGGGTAGCTAGCCTAACCGTTGGAAAGAATGTTCTACCAGATCTAGATGACTCGATAGGAGGAGAATTCCAAGCTACATTCTGGGACCAACTAAAGCTACTGTGGGTCAGTCCTCAAAGCCTCGACGATGTACTTCAAGCTATAGAAGCAGTAGCTCCATAACAGTGAACAAGAATGCATCAGAAAACACCCCTCTTATTTTTAACTCCTGCCTTGTTACTCATGATAATATTTGTTGTATTTCCTATACTGAATACAATTTACATAAGCTTTCTCTCATCAGAAGGTGAATTTGTTGGTTTAGAGAATTACGCTAACGTCATAGGGTCTAAGGATATATTTAATCTTGAAAACTTTCCAAAAGGGCCTCCTCTAGGAGCCTTTGTTCATAATATGATCTGGATACTCATTCATCTGCCACTATCCATAGTTTCCGGTCTAATTTTAGCCATAACATTAAGGGATGTTAAAGGCGCATCTGTAGTAAAGACCTTGGTTTTTCTGGGAATGGTCACTCCTATGGTAGTTGGTGGACTGATAATTCGCTATACATTCGAAAAGGATGTAGGCATAGTAAATGGACTGCTTTACTTTATAGGTTTAGGAGACTTGGCTAAATCATGGACGGCCTATCCAGACACAGCGCTTTTCGCCTTGATCTTCGGTTCTGTTTGGCTCTGGACTGGATTCAGCATGATACTATATTCCGCCGGTTTGGCTACTATACCAAAGGACTATTATGAAGCAGCCAAGATAGATGGGGCTAGCGCTTTTAAAACATTTTTCCGCATAACGCTTCCGTTGCTCCGGCCAATCACGGTAACAGTTGTGACAATGACTATACTTTACGAACTAAAGATCTTTGACATAGTGCTAGTTGCAACATATGGTGGGCCTGGAAAGGCATCTTCAGTTTTAGCCTTTCAGATGTGGCTTTATGCCTTCAGATATTTCGAGTTTAATAGGGCTGCAGTTGTAGCTTCTCTATTAACAGTTTTAACAACTATTGTTACAATTCCAATGATCAGATTCATGGTGAAAAGATGAAAAAGATAAGAATAACGAAAACAACTATAATTGTTCACGTAATTGCTTGGTTTGTTGCATTAATATGGATATTGCCCTTTATGGGGGTTTTTATGGCATCAATAAGACCCTACGGTGAAATAATTCATGGCTGGTGGAATTTCAGCAGTTTTAATCCAACCTTTAGTAATTTTATTGGAGCTTGGAACCATAGGAACTTTCCGCTCAGTCAGGGAGTGCTTAATTCTCTAATAGTTGCAATTCCATCAACGTTAATACCATTGTTTGTTGGGGCTCTCGCTGGATACGCTTTTGCTAGATTTAGCTTTCCAATAAAGAATTACATCTTCCTAACGGTGGTTTTGTTAATGGCTTTACCGCAACAAAGCGTTGCCATACCGCTCTTTCAGATGATGATGAAATTCGGTTTAATAGATAACTTTCTAAGTCTAATACTGGTTCACTCCGCGTGGGGTCTACCTTGGATAATACTCTTCATGAGAAACTTCTTTTCAGCGCTTCCAGTTGAAATTGAAGAGGCAGCGAGAGTAGATGGAGCATCATACTTCAAAATATTCTATAAAATAGTACTTCCAATGTCGCTGCCCGCATTGGCTTCGGTAACTGTCCTCCAGTTTATGTGGGTATGGAACGATTTGTTCCTAGCTTTGATCTTTATTTATAGTGACCCAATGAAACTTGCTACTCAGCGACTCCTTTACATTGGAAGAGCAGGTCCTTATCATCTTGATTGGAGCATATTGTCGGCTGCGTCAATGATTGTGATGATTGTTCCAATCTTAATGTTCGTACTATTACAGAAGTATTACATTAAAGGAATGGTTGGATGGACCATCAAAGGATAAAGGTTCAATCTGACCATATCATTTCAAGTAGGCCTGCGCTGCCCCAAGCTTGTAAGGGATTAGATAACGGTCTTCCAGATTTGGGAATTGACATATCCACTATTTTATCATTTACAACCGCATAAAACTCTGGGATTTTACCAAGTTTTTTGTACGTCCTAAGTAGGGCCTCTTTTATTCTTTCTGCGTGAATTAGAAAGCCTAGTTTTTGAAGACCCTTATAGATTATCCAGTTGTCGTGAGGCCAAACACAACCTAAGTGAGGATTGTAAGGGTCGAAGTCAGGCTCTAATGAGGAATGGGTTCTTATACCATATGGAGTCCATAAGTCCTGCTTAAAAAGTCTCGAAACCAACTGTTTAACCTTATTCTTGGAGACTATTCCGGTGAAAAGGAGGTGCCCTGGATTAGAAGTCACAGCTTTCCTCTGTTTTTTCTTCCCATCCAAAGCTAACGCGAAAAACTTCTCTTTTTCCATCCAAAAATCCCTATTAAATTTGAATTTCAGCTCCTTCCTTTTCAATGAGAGATCATCGGGAACTTTTCCGGCAATTTTCTTCAATAGAAACTTAAGGCTTTGATAAGCCGCGTAAACATAACCTTGAACCTCGACTATGGCTACTGGAGGCTTTATTCTTAGATGATCTTTAACGCCGTCTTTCCATCCTTGATGAAAGAGCCCATATGGATTCTTTCTTTCATACTCCACATAACCGTCTCCGTCTAAGTCTCCGCTACCCTTTATCCATGAGTAAGCGGCTGAAACATTTTTCATTATTTTTATAACAAACGGCTTGTCGCCAGTTTTTCTGAGATACCGCGCCGCTAGAAACATGAAAAGCGGAGTGCTGTCAACACTGCCATAATAGGGAAACTTCCAACTTGGAAGTTCTCTCTGCTCTTCATGAGTAAATCTGTGCTCATGCAGAATTTTCCCAAGTTCCTCCTCAGACTTTGGATCCACATTTTTCCCCTGATATTTGGCTAAAATTTTGAGAGTAGCCTTAGCGATTAATGGATCTATTTCAAGCATTTGCCATGCGGAGATAAGGGAGTCGCGGCCAAAAAGCGTGTTGTATCTTGGGCATCCAGCATTGAGATAGCCAGTTGGACTCTTTAGTTTTTCAATTTCCAGAAGGAGCTTTCGTTTTATCTCTTTTATATTCACTTAATTCCATCCTGCAACAAACTTGCTATTTAGAGCAAAGATTTTCCTGTTTTTTTGTCAAATAAGTATATTTTTTCTATTGGAAACTCCATCCAGAGTTCTTCTGCAACCTTGAAGTCTGGGTCAACTATGACCTTCACAAGGTTGTCTCCAACTTTGAGGTCTAAAATTACCATTTCTCCTAGGGGCTCAGTGGTATAATGATGAGCCTTTATCAAATTCTTAGCTTTTTTACGTCTGTAAACTTTAATATGTTGGGGCCTTATACCCAATACTATCTTGTTCGAAGTAGCATTTTTAGTAATAATATCTGCTAACTTCTTAGGCAACGAATATTTGAATTCTCCAGCATCAAGGACTCCGTCCTGGGTAAGCGTGCAGTCAAAGAAATTCGTGGGAGGACTACCAATGAAGCCAGCAACAAAGATGTTGAAGGGTTTAGCATAGACCCGGTCTGGCGAATCAAACTGTTGTAATATTCCCTCGTTCAGTATGGCTACTCTGTCCGCCATCGTCATGGCCTCAATTTGGTCATGAGTAACATAAATAGTTGTCACCCCCAGCTCTTTCTGAAGTTTTTTAAGCTCAGCCCTCATGTAAACTCTGAGTTTAGCGTCCAAGTTACTTAAAGGCTCGTCCATAAGGAAAACTTTAGGCTCTCTGATTATAGCCCTACCCAAAGCAACTCTTTGTTGCTGTCCCCCGCTGAGTTGCCTCGGCTTCCTCTCGAGAAGATCACCTATTTTAAGCAACTCCGCAACTCGTCGAACTCTCTCCCTTATTTCTTCTTTAGGAAACCCCGCACACTCCAATGGAAAGGCTAAGTTCTCGAAAACCGTCATGTGAGGATACAAGGCGTAACTCTGAAAAACCATTGCTATATTTCTGTCCTTTGGCTCCAAGTCATTCACAAGTCTATCACCAATGTATATCTCTCCTTCGTCTGGCGTTTCAAGACCAGCAATGCATCTGAGAGCAGTTGTCTTCCCGCTGCCTGAAGGCCCTAAAAGCACAACAAACTCTTTATCCTTTACTTTCAAACTTAGCTTGTTAACTGCCACAACCTCTCCGAAACGTTTCGTTAAGTTTTTAAGAACAACTTTCGCCAAATACTAGTCCCTAATCGTAAATTCGGAATAATAATATTATAGTCTTATGGCCAGCAACAAGGCTTAACTAAGTAATCTCAGACAGTGCCACGGTAGGTTTTTAATTGAAGTCTAGGTTTAGCTGGCATTATATGATTAACAGTGTGTATGAAAGCAGGTAGAGCACAATGAAGATAATCCCTGCTTTTTTATCTACTTTCTCCCTTACCGCAAGTGTGAAGATAACAACTAAAGATGCGAACATTGTGTAGAGAGTTGTGATGCTTGCGAGTTGGCTAGAGACTTTTTGGGGAAAGAAGACTTGACCTATTCCTATGGAAAGGCTTGCATCAACTACGCAGCTACCGATTATGTCTCCAATCACGATTCCGTATTGCCTTTTACGAAGCGCTGTCAAGTCAACTGCAAGTTCTGGGAGAGATGTTCCGATGGCAACTAAAAAGAAGCTTATGATATACTCGGGGATTTCGAGGGTTGCTGAAAGCATTATAACCGACTGAACAACGGCGTAAGCTCCGATGGCCACCCCAATAAAGCCTAAAGCAGCTATTAAAATGTGGTGCAACCTTCTGTATTCAATTGTCCGGGTAAGATTTAAAGTCTCTGAGTCACCGCGGCCAGCTATAGCCCTTGTTATCAACATGTAAATTGGCCAGCTTCCCACCAGAAAAAATGCATTAATTCGGGATATGTACCCCTTCTCAACAATGGAGACAACCAGCATAAGCGCCAAGATCAAACATGCCCCTGTTACGAGAATCTCTTTTCTTTTAGCTTTAAATGAAGTGCCAAAGAAGGTTAGAATTCCAAAGATTAAAGTTATCTGTGTAAGAACTGAACCAATAGAATCTCCAGCATTAATGTCTCCATGTCCCAATGCGCAAGATACAATTGAATTGACAATTTCTGGCAAATCTGTGCCTATGGAAACTAATGTAAAGCCTATCATAAGCGGAGATATGCCCAGGGCCGAAGCGAGAATAACTGAATGCTCAACAGCCTTATCGCTGGATAAGGTCATAAGTAATATTCCAGCAACAAGAATCACCACTCCTAATATTAATCCAAACATTTTAGAGAGGTTCCAGACGAGTTTGATTTTAATGTGCTTAATCTACTATAATAAGTCTTGCAGGATAAATTCGATTTACAAAGTATTATAAGGGATGATTGCAACTATATCTTAGTAATCTATGGACGATTTGATTTGAAGAGTTTAAAAGCTTCTAGAGTAGATGGTTTTAAATCCAAACCCATAATCGTATCATCTGAGTCTCCCATATCTGAAATTATGGGGATTCTTAAACATAATAATGCATACGAAGTCTTCATTCAAAAGGGAGATAAAGTTAGCATAATTACCCTGAGGGAGATACTGAAGGCCGCGGATATCTCTATGAAGGTTTCTTCACTCATGTTTTATAT
>Ga0190354_1000098_pt1 | contig 13481 bp, 16 predicted proteins | sample 4872131213_MG_FD_163436 | JGI IMG/M metagenome (GOLD analysis project Ga0190354, IMG submission 163436) | Hydrothermal vent microbial mat bacterial communities from Southern Trench, Guaymas Basin, Mexico - 4872-13-12-13_MG | ecosystem: Environmental > Aquatic > Marine > Hydrothermal vents >...
GCATCGGGTGCCGCATCTGCCGGTGCTGACTACATAAAGGTCGGGCTCTTCAGGATAAGAGATAAGCGTGAGGCGATAGATTTGCTATCAGCGGTGGTCAGAGCGGTGAAGAGCCTCGCACCCACGAAGAAAGTTGTTTCCGCTTTCTATTCTGACTATAAGCGAATAAATTCAATCTCACCTTTTGAGGTCGCTGAGATTGCCAGTGCAGTGAACATAGATGTAGCAATGCTCGATACGGGTATAAAAGACGGGCGTTCAACACTGGAATTCATGAGTGAAGAGGAACTCAGGCGCTTCGTTGAAGAGTCAAGGGCGCTTGGGCTGGAAACAGCACTTGCAGGCTCGCTCAAGTTCGAGGACGTACCGAAGCTAAAGGAGATAGCGCCCGATATAATAGGCGTCCGGGGAATGGTCTGCGGAGGCGATAGAAGAGCGAATATAAGGGCAGACCTGGTACGGGATTTGAAGAGAATGGTAGCGGAGTGATATTATATTTATTTATGATAATGGTGAATATAGAATTGCCCTCTTCGAAGAGTAGTAAGATAAGATGATTACTATGGGCAAACAGGGGGCAACAGAAACAGAAGCCGTATTGTACGGTCCCTGCGGTAGCAACATTTGATTTGATTCAGGCAATGACCGCAAGAGGTAACCACAATACGGTACAATAACAATATAACACAAAACTTATAATAGACAAAAGCTATTTCTTATGCTATTTCACAAAGGCAAAGGAGGGCATCAGGATATGAAGGAAGAGGAAGAGGATAGTAGCAATAAAAATAAAGATTTCGAGATAGAGCAGATAAAAGCGAAGAAGATGCGTGAGATGGAAGCGAGAATGAAGGCGAAGAAAGAGGGTAAGAAAGGTGAGCAGTTAATTGACCACCCACTGACCCTGGATGACAGCAGTTTTATACCAACCGTGAGGAAATATCCGCTGGTCGTGGTCGATTGCTGGGCTCCCTGGTGTGCACCATGCAGAATGGTATCACCGATAATAGATGAGCTGGCACGTGAATATGCGGGTAAGGTTGTATTTGGGAAACTGAATGTGGACGAGAATCCGCGGATTGCCTCTGAGTTCGCTATCATGGCTATACCCACCATGTTCATATTCAAGAATGGCGAGCCGGTAGATGTTATCCAGGGCGCGTTACCAAAACCCTATCTCGAAGCGAAGTTGAAAGAATGGATCTGATCTGAGCCGAGACTCTACCAAAAGCGATGCATGGTCCAAAGCGCGGAGGCAGGGAGACAGAGATAGGGGCAGGGGTTGAGTTAGAGATAGTAAAGCGCTTTGCCGAGCTGGGATATCAGGTACAGCCTGATGCTGTTGATTTATTAAAACGATACCAATTAGAGCAAGGCGTCGGTATCAGCGAGATAGCAGAATGGGTGGCTAATTCACTTGATTCCTCCTCCGTATTTGTCATCTCTGAAGAGCATATAGCAGAAGTCATCAAACATCAGCATCAGACCCAGACTCAGCATCGAGTACCGAATCAGGAGCGAGTACCAGCACCTCCTGTGATTATTAAATCCTTCTCCAACAGTGCCAGCAGTGTACAGCAGAGTGATTTCTTACAGCATTTCATCAGCAGATACGAGGAGATAGGGGGTATAATAAAGAGGAGAATGAATTGTTACCAGATAAGGTCTGTTAGGAATACAAGAACAGACGAAGATATTTCCGTGGTGGGCATAGTCTCCTCGGTGAACAAAACAGCGAGGGGTAATCTCCTGGTAGATTTAGAAGACCCTTCAGGGCATATACCCGTAGTCCTATCCAACCACAGTGAGGTAATCCCTGATGAGGTGATAGGTGTAACCGGTACGCTAACCAGGAGCGGTTATCTGTTTGCCCATAGGCTGGTGTATCCCGATGTCCCGCTCCATAAATCAGCGTCAGCACAGTCTTCTTTGCCGCTCGCATCCTCATGTGAAGGTGAAGAACCCGGGTATGCGGTGTTTATATCAGATATGCATGTAGGTAGCCAGGCTTTCCGTGAAGATGCATGGGATAGCTTTGTGGACTGGCTGAGAGAAGCGGTCAGGAGCAGGAGTATAGATATTGGTTATCTGATTGTTGCAGGTGATATTGTAGATGGGATAGGTGTATACCCGGGACAGGAGAGTGATCTGGCAATTGCGGATATAGAGGAGCAGTATAAGATGGCAGCGCACTGTCTTCAGCGTATACCCGGAAGCATACACGTGGTACTTGCACCAGGTAACCACGATGCAGTGAGGAGTGCAGAGCCTCAACCGCCATTGTACGAGGATTTTCGACGCTTCTTCCCTCCTAATACCTGCTTCGTGAGTAATCCTGCATACATAAAGATAGGCGGCAGAATTGTTTTGATCTATCACGGTCAATCTTTTGACGATTTCGTTAACGCGGTATCGCGTCTGAATTATTCAAAACCTGCGGATATGATGGTAGAGATGCTAAGGAGGAGGCATATAGCGCCGATATACGGTAATAGCGTATCTATTATTCCGGATGGGCATGATTATGGCGTGATAAACCCTATACCTGATATACTCCATTGCGGGCATACACATACAGTTGGAATTGCAAGATATCGTGATGTGCTACTGATAAATTCAGGAGCCTGGCAGTCACAGACGGAGTATCAGAAGAAGAGGGGTATAAACCCAGTTGTCGGGTGTGCAACACTTGTAGAGCTCTCGGAGATGAAGACGAAAGTGCTGGACTTTGGTAAAGATAAAGGTAAGGAGGGATAGAGATGAAGCGAGAAGTTGCGAGGCTGTGCAACTGGCTTCGTGACAGGGCGTACGGCGAATATGAGAGGATGCTGGAGGAGGAGATACTGGGACGGAGTTTGCCAGAACACGTGGCTATAATCATGGATGGTAACAGGCGATTTGCGAGGGAGATAGGAATTTCCACAGAGAAGGGCTACCTTTATGGCGCTGAGGTGACAGAGCGAATGATCGAGTGGTGTTTTGATCTTGGCATAAAGCAACTCACGATATACGCTTTCTCAGTCGAGAACTTCTGCCGTACGGAAGAGGAGAAGAAGCAGTTATTTGAGCTCATGCGTGCCGAGTTTGAGAAGATAAGTAAGGATGATAGGGTACACCGTCGCGGTGTACGGGTAAGAGCAATAGGGAATATCAACTTACTGCCGGCGAGTGTAAGAGAAGCGATAAAGAAAGCAGAGCACGCAACCGAACGATACAGGAATTTCAGGTTATTTATAGCAGTGGCTTATAGTGGCAGGATGGAGATACTGGATTCAGTACGAACAATTGCGAGCATGGTGAAGAAGGGACTGCTATCCGCATCAGAGATAAATGAAGATACAATATCACAGCATCTGTATATAAGTGAGAGCGAGTTGGGAGATGGGAGTAGAGGTACAGGTAGAGGTACAGAGGATGGTGCGAAGACAGCAGTGGACCTGATTATAAGGACAGGTGGCGAGATGAGGTTGAGCAATTTTGTGCCATGGCAGGCACTGGGCAACGAATGCGCAGCTTATTTCTGCGCACCTTTCTGGCCCGAGTTCAGGAGAATAGACCTGCTGAGGGCGATAAGAACCTATCAGGAACGTGAGGAGGAGAGACGGAGATACACAGTGAAGAGAATATTAAAGTTGGTGAAAGCGTTCTCCTGATTTCATCTTTCTTCACATCACTTTGGTACAAGCTTCTCTATCAGGATACTCTTGCCGCAGTTGCTACATTTCAATCTATAAGGTCTTCTCCTGAGCGTTATGCTTGATTCCTCCTCTGTCCCACAATAAGGGCACTTCAACCAGTAGTTGAAAGCTTCCTCGCCCTTCTTGCGCCACAGGAATACCTCACCCTTCACTTCTCCATCTTCGTCCTTCAGTTTTCGCCGCGTTATGTATGCAAAATCCTTTATATTATCCTTTATCTCTGCTGGTAGTTTCATACAATTCAATTATGTCTCCCTTACGATTACGATTACAATTATGATTAAGAACACGCCATTTCAATAATACACCTTCATCCATTTTATCTGCACTTATAAGCTCCAGCTTTACCAGTTCCTCATCTCTTACGAAACCCGCACCGTCCACCGGCGTTGGTGCGCTCTCGCCTCCTATTACCACATTGCCCACATAGATATAAATCTCATCAACCAGCCTTTGAGAGAGCAGAGACCAGTTGAGCGTTCCGCCACCCTCCACCATCAATCTGTTCACACCCCGGAGCCATAAGAGATATAACAGCTCTTTCAGGTCCACTTCTTCCCTGCCACAGACCACGACCTCCGTATCCGCTTTGTCACCCAATCGCCCCACATCTTCTACAATTGCGCGTTCTGAGACTGCAATTATTCGCATGCCTGCACCTCTGTTCAGAACTTCAGCATCTATCGGTGTTCTCGCCTTGCTGTCCACGACCACGCGGATAGGATTTTCGGGTTTACCCATTTTTTTGCGTTCTTCTCTCCTCTTTTCTGACTTCACGGTTAGTGAAGGATTATCAGCCAGGACAGTGCCTATACCGACCATGATCGCATCGCTACCCGCTCTCAGAGAGTCAACCCTATCAAAATCTTCCACACCGCTTATCCTGAGCTGTTCCCGTCTCACTGATGAGACTTTACCATCCACACTCATCGCCATATTTATGAATACAAAAGGCCGGTGTCTGGCGTTCATGGTACTGGACATGGTCTATATCTCTTTCTTCTCACCTTGCTTTAATCTAACCGGAGATTCTATTCTTCTATTTAATATTTTCGATTATTTCCGTTTTTGATAATAGCACGATAGTACCGCATAACTCTTAATGTTAATGAATAAAACTCTTGCACTCCTTTCCCTTTGCTTTCATCACAGCCTGTAATATCTCGGTGGTCTCGTCCATCGTGTGTCTGTCTACCGGATAAGGCACACCATCTTTACCACCAAACGCAAATGAGAACTTAACAGGGTCTCGCCAGCTTGGCTTCGCTCCATATATCAACTCAGCGATAAGCGCTAAAGCCCGCACTGTTGCAGGCCCCAAACCGCGAATACACAAAAGTTGTTCGAAATCCGATGGCTGATGCTCATATGCTATACGAAGTGCATCCCAGTTCACGCGCCTCGGCAACTTGAAAGATGCAAATGCAGACGCAGACGCAGACGCAGAGGTGGGTGCACTGAAGTTTAATAAGGTCCTCTGCCCTCTCTTCATTCTGAAGTCGCTCTCAAGCTCCTTATACAATCGCTTTAACTCTCCACTCTTACTCTTTACCAGATCAACAGAGACTTCACGGCATTCTCTACTATCCTTTGCAGTCATATCCAGCACATGGCTGTGTGGGAAGCCGACGATGCCCTGATGCGGCTCCTCATAACTCTTTACTGCCGACGATAGCCAGTGATACCGTCTTGCATACCTGTTGTGGGGATTCATACCCTGCTGTATCACCGCCCATTCGCCCTTCTCGGTGATGACCATCGAGTGATGATATAGCTGATAGCCATCTTGAATACACGCGTTATCCACCTTTGCAGATATCCTGCTGGCGTATTTCAGCTCCTCAATCTTTGCATCACTGAGGCTCAGTTTTAGTCCTATCTCTTCTATATCAGATGTCGTATTTCTCGATGCCTTACCCTTACCGCCTGCGATACCAATGCCAAACTCCTCCGGGTCTATCACCGATTTTAAGACGCCACACACCACCGTTGTGGTACCACTGCTGTGCCAGTCATAGGCGAGTACGCAAGAGAGCGACTGAAACCATAACGGGTCCGCCAGTTTCTCTAACACTCCGCCTACCCCATATTCCTCAACCAGCAGCTCAAAGATGGCATGAGCTAAGCTCTTCATTCGCTTTACCAGCCAGTAAGGTGCTGAACCACCATGAAGTGGCAGATCCACCACACCCACTCTCTTCATTAAACCAGGGCTCTTCCCTTTTTTCCCGCTGAGGTCAAACCTCTAAAGGCTCTACCCCTATGCTTATGCTCACAGATCCAGTTGAGGTTCTTATCAGACTTTATCACGGGGTTTGCAGGTTCAACCATTATTATCTCAAACCATTTCCTCTTACCATCCTCTGCGACCCAGTAGGAGTTAAGAACTTCCATATTGGGATATTTACGCGCTGCTCGCTCCTCTGCAATCCGCTGTAAGCTCTTGCCAGGCGTTATCTTATGTACACCCATCCTTTTCGGTCTCCTGCCCTTCTTCGGTCTCGGTCTTCGCCTGCCACCACGCCTAACCTTCACCCTCACCAAAATGAACCCCTGTTTCGCTTTATAACCAAGAGCTCGTGCACGATCTAACCTCGTTGGATGCTCTATCCTGACAACTGCAGGCTCTCTTCGCCACTCCGGCAGCCTCACACGCCTCAATTCGCCCACGTAAGACTCACCCGGTCTCTTCCATGCATCACCTATATATTCATAAAAGGACTTTACCATCTCACTCCCTCGCTATCGGCTATCGCTATTTGCATAAGAGGATATAATATAGACTATGTGCTATGATATTAATAGTTCAAAACAATAATAAAATAAAAAGCACAAATTAGCGATTAGCGGAGTAAGAAAGAAGAGAGTGATGAACATGGCAGATAGACCCAAACCGTTGGACATATTGAACAGATCATTGAAGTCGCCAGTTATAGTGAAGATAAGGGGAGGCAGAGAGTTCAGAGGCATACTGGCAGGCTATGACCTGCACATGAATCTCCTGCTGAACGATGCGGAAGAGTTGAATGCCGATTCTTCGGTCAAGAATCTTCTGGGTGAGATCCTCGTAAGGGGCGACAATGTCGTCTTCATATCGCCAACAGAGCCCAGGGATATGGAGAAGGAGGAAGAGGGAGCTAAGGGTAAAGAATTGGAGGACAAGGAGCGATGGTGAAAGGGACACCTTCAAAGGGAAAGAGGCAAAAGCAGTCGCACATAATATGCCGGCGATGTGGCAGGCATTCCTTTAGCGTGCATGGTAAGTACTGTGTGGCATGTGGATTTGGCAAATCAAGGCGAATGAGGAAATACCCTAACTGGAGAAAGAAGAAGCCATGAATATCAGCCGAGGTAGCTTAGCGGACAAAAGCGCCGGCCTTGAGAGCCGGTGTCCCTCACGGGACGCAAGGGTTCAAATCCCTTCCTCGGCGCTTGATAGGAGGAGAGCGAGGTAGAGGTACTGAAACATGGAAGATCATGAATATGAGAAGCTTTTGGATCGAGCTTTAAGCCTGTTACCGGCGAATATAAAGAGTAATGAATCCCGATTTGTCATACCTAACGCAAAGGTCTTCATCGAGGGTAAGACCACCATCTTCGATAATTTTGATGCGATATGCAATTATATAAACCGAAGACCTGAGTACGTAATGAAATTCCTGCTCAGCGAACTGGGTACTGCGGGTAAGATAGAAGGAAGCAGAGCGATATTCCAGGGCAGATTCTCTCGTGAGGAGATTCAGCGTCAAATTCAACGATTCATACATGAATATGTGTTATGTTGGGAATGTAAGAAGCCAGATACGCACTTATCCAAAATGGAGCGTGTATGGGTATTGAAATGTGATGCATGCGGTGCTATTCGTCCTATAGCGAAGATAAAAGGAAGTGTTAGGAGATAAACAGATAAACATAAATATAAATAAGCTGCTATAACTCCACTTTTATCCCCATTATCTCATTCTTGCCATAATATACATCCCTTGCTATCTCTGCGCATCCTATTGCTGCACTGTATCTCGTTAATGTTTGTGTCTTCACATCCAGAAGCTGGTCTATCCTCTCTTTCATCTCCTCCTTCTCTCCCTCTGAACCGGTTAAGAAGATTGCATTAGCGGATATACATATACCATAGTCATTCATGAGTACACGCATCGCGGAGATCTCCATCGCCACGAACAATGATAATGTGGCTAATGCATCGGCTGCTGCCCCCTTACGTGTGACACCGGCATTAGCGAAGGCTTCGCCTGCACTCAATCTCCCACTGTCAATATCCCTTATCAACTGGAGGTCAATAGGACCCTGATAAAGTCCTGGCGCACCTATGCACGCATCCATTCCCCCTATTATCACTCCGTTCGCCACGCATATCGTTACTGTGTTAGAACTAATATCAGAGAAGATGAAGTGCTCAAAACCTTTCTTATATATGTGATACGCAACACCAACCTTCTCAGGACTTGCGCAATGAGAGAAGAATCTCATTCTTGGGTCTATACTCTCACTACGTGCGTGTATTCCGGGTATCATTATAGTAGGGATACCGGAGTTCTTTATGGCATCGAAGACGTTCGTACCACCACCAATCCGCGTACCTGCTCCTCCTTCACCGCTCAATCCTCTGTTATTGACCTTCTCAATCTTTTTTATTCTTGAGAAGCCATCCCCCATCGAGTAAGTCAATGCAATGAGTTCTATTGCCTCTGTCCTTGTTTCCAGACCTGTTTCTACCCTATCCACTATCGCCTCAGCATCCATTCTCGCAGCTTCTTCACGTGATAGCTCGAAGATTCTCATCTCATTATCCTCTATCCCGGCAAACCGTATCCCTATCGTTCCGTGGTCTACACCTATAAACATCTACTTTGCTTCTCTCCTTAGTTCCACCAGTTTCAAACCAGCAGAGATATCGCTTATCACATCCAGGACGGTGCATCTATCGCCATCCTTGAGACCAGCGGGATGACATAAATCGAGCAGTGATAGTGATGATTCGCAATTCACGGTTTTGAATACGATTTTTGAGCCTTTTACTGCCTTTTTCGCATCAATCACTGCTTTTATTGGTGGTTCTATCACCTCAACAACACAGACTCCCCCTTCGTGGATATAACAATCGTGCTTTATACCTTCTCTTATCCGCTCCACTCTGTATCTTCGCCCAACTTCGAGGTTCGCACATGCTTTCTTTAATCTGCACTCATCGCACTTCTTCGCCGTACCCATGAAGATGAACTCTTCACCTTCCTTCGCCAGCTTCTCGCCTATTAAAGTTACTATTCTCCCTTCTTCCATCTTCGTTATCCCCTATTCCTGACTATTCAATCACGCCGGTAGCAAGAGCGAGTCTCACCGCTGCATCCTTCGTTAGTCCCGACTCACCCAGAATTGTATATCGTTCGGGATTAATCTTGTGTGCTATTGTGAGAGCCTCGATGATATATTCATCCTTTATACCCAGCTCTTTTGCGGTCGTGGGCGCACCAATCTCCTTCAATGTATCACGAATCCGCTGCCAGTCATCCCCATATAGGTATGACATCATTATGGTTCCAACACCGCACTGCTCACCATGTAAAGCGGGCTTATCTGCTATCATATCAAGGGCATGGCTGAATTTATGCTCAGAGCCAGATGCAGGTGCTGAAGAACCTGCAATGCTTATAGCAACACCGCTTGACACCAGCGCCTTTACCACTGTCCATGCTGCCTTTTCATCCCTCTTCTTTATCTTCGCTGCGTTCTCCAGTATCATGTTCGCGGTCATCTCAGAGAGAGCAGCGGCATAGCTACTGAATTCGGCATTCTGGAGTCGCTGAGCGAGTTGCCAGTCCCGTACCGCTGTATAGTTCGCGAGGATATCACCACAGCCTGCAGCGGTAAACCTGAAAGGTGCAGAGGATATTATCCGTGTATCAGCAATAACAGCAAGTGGAGCTTGAGCTTGCCTGGACACCGGGCTGCGGTCATCGCCTTTAATAGAAGCCCTGGGCGATGCAATACCATCATGTGAGGCGATAGTAGGAACTGAGATGAAGGGGATACCAAGTTCGAAGGAGGTAATCTTGGCGGTATCAATAATTGTACCGCCGCCAACGCCCAGCACGAAACTCATTTTGTTCTCTTTTATTATCTCCCTGACGCTCTCTATACTGTCGGGGTTTATAGCCTGGACCTCCACCAGCTGAACTTCGTAGCCCGAATCTGCTAAAATCTCTACCACCCTCTCTCCTGCTATCTTCCTTGTATAACGCGCTCCCGTAACCACAGTGGCGCCGCCTCGCAGCCCGAGGTGCCTGCATACACGCCCTATTTCCTCCAATACTCCATGACCAACCAGAACTTCTCGCGGCAGTTGCATCCACTTCACCTTCTCACAAGGTTCCATTGCTTGGTTCCTTTCCTTTATTGTCCTTTGGATATGGAATACTCTCTCTTAATGTTAAAGCTTTCTATTACTTACTCACTCTACTCATGAACCAGTGCCAGAACACCTGCTTCTGGCTCATAACACATACCATCCGCAATGAGCTCGTCAATCACCTCTTCTATCCATGCTCCTTTCAGTCCCCTCTTCTCTAACTCTGCCATTAATCGTTCGCGAGTGCACTTATCCATTGTGTTCAAGAGATCAAGAGCTATATCCTTTGTAGTCCTGTTATAATGCTGCCACAACTGCTGAACCGATTCTATTGCTGTGCTTTCGCATTCCTCCAGCTTGTTACTATTACCATAGTGCGTCAGAGCCTTTCTCATCCATGTGGTGGCGGGCATGGGCATCATAGAGCGAAGCAGTTCTATCCTCCTCATTGTCCGTATAGCAGTACTCAGTATCCAGTTATCTCTTACAGTCGAGTCTACTATAGCCATCTCCTCTCCGAGTATCAGGAAGCCTCTCTCATGGTGGCGTATGCGCAGGTTACCGAGGAATGCCAGAAAAGACTCTGGTTTGAACTCCGTCTTAATACCTGTATACAGATTGATGACAGCAGTGGAATCATCTATCCTCAGCTTTGTTACCCTTCCTCTACTCTCCAATTCTTTCACTTCACCGACGCCGAACAGAGTTGAGCATCTCGCACATGTGGGTGTAACAACGGTATTATCAATAACGAAGTCACTGCTCATTAATTCTTTGAAGAAAACCCGACATGCTGCTACTCTTTGCATCGTATCGTGCCGAATAAATTAGAAGATTACGATACCTCCATAGCCAACCACACTCGCTCTATCGCCGGTGACATCGCCGCTGGTGGCGTATTTAACCAGTTGCCCATGCTTTGCACCGAGTTTCTTCGCTGCATACATCACTGATGCTATTGGACCAACACCGCAGGCAGAGGATTTCAGTGCGAATATGCGGTTGTAGAACTTGCCAATATCCAGCTCTGTTATCGCTTCTATCACTGCTTCGTCCTTTTCACGCGCTATATGCTCCGGTTCATAATGTGTGAAGTCTGAAGAGGCAATCAGGATAAACTTCTTATGTTCATCTTTAAATCCGGCGATTGTATCTGCGAGGTCTTCCCCGATCTCTCGTGCGGTATCTTCATCACTGAGTGCCACGCAGATAGGAACGAAACGGAAGGTGGAGGTATCGAACCGGAATTGTAGAAACGGTAGCTGAACCTCTATCGAATGTTCACGCCTGTGTGCAGTCTCATCAATATCAATGATCCGTCTTGGTAACGCATCCAGAAATGCGGTATCCACCTCCACACTACCCAGAGGAGTCATCCATGTCTCCTTTGATGCGGCAACGAGTGAGCCCAGCCCATAGTGGTTGGGCCCGAGAATGATGAAAGTATCGGCATGGGGGAGTTTTGCATAGACATGCGCGGCAACACCCCCCGAATACATGTAGCCTGCATGTGGTACCACGGCACCAATAATACGCTCATCCACTCCCTCTCCCTCTTCAGGTGCTCGTACTCCCGCAAAGCATTCCTCTAATTGTGCTATCAATTTACTCCGGGTTGCTTCGTAGAAAGCACCTGCTACTGCTGCTCTTCTCATTACATATTATACCTTATACCTCAGCTTCAAAATCCTCCACACTGTACTCAAATTTGAAATCATCATCGCTCTTGCCTTCTCGTCTGTGCCGCTCTCGCAAGAACTCACGTGCAAGCAGCCAATAAACGGTGGCAAGTGCTTTCCTGCCGTGATTGTTCGTCGGGATGACAAAATCAACATTGGATGTGGAGTTGTTCGTATCACACAAAGCAACGATGGGCAAGCCAGTTCTTACACCCTCCTTTAATGCCTGTGCATCTGTCATCGGGTCGGTCAATATAAGAATGGAGGGTTCGACGAAATATTCGCTCTCCGGATTTGTCAGCGTACCGGGGATGAATCGTCCCACTATCGCCATCGCACCCGTTACCCTGGCGAACATACTCGCCGGCTGATGCCCGTATTCCCGTGCGGATACAACAAGTATGGAAGAAGGTTCATAATTAGCTAAGAAGCGAGCCGCTATACGTAATCTCCTATCCATTATCCCTATATCAAGCAAGTAAAGACCATCAGGTCTTACCTGATAAATGAACCTCAACATATCACCGGTTTTTTGCTGCGTACCTATATGAACACCACTCGCCAGATAATCGGGACCGGGTATCAGGGTTTCTTCCATCTCTTCCTCCTTATCTTTATCCTTCTCCATATTCTTATTCTCTACTTTGTCCATCATTCGCTCGCTCATTCATTATCACTATTCTCTTATTTCTTTTATTTTTTATTTATTTTTCATTATCTATTAAATCTTTTCAGGAGTGGCAGGTGGTGGTAGGAGAGAAAGAGAAGATAAGGAAACATATCGAGGAACTGAGGGAGAAGATACGTTATCATAATTACCGGTATTATGTGCTGAATGAACCTGAGATCTCAGATGCGGAATATGACAGATTATTTAAGGAATTAGAGGAGCTTGAAGCGAAGTACCCGGAGTTTATAACGCCCGATTCGCCCACTCAGCGAGTAGGAGCGAAGCCGCTGGAAGAATTCAAGACTTACAGGCACAGCATTCCGATGTTGAGTTTGAATAGCGTAATGGAAGCAGCGGAGGTGAGGGAATTTGACGAGCGAGTGAGACGTATGCTTGGCGCTGGCGGTGAAGAGATAGAATACGTGGTGGAGCCGAAGATAGATGGGCTGGCTATGGAGCTTGTGTATAAAGATGGTGTATTTGTTGTGGGTAGCACGAGAGGAGATGGGTGGACAGGGGAGGACGTAACGCAGAATCTGAGGACGATAAAGACGATACCTCTGCGTACCCTTTCGGAGGCATTACCATTGCTGGAGGTCAGGGGTGAGGTTTATATGCCGGTACGGAAATTCAGGGAGCTGAACGAGGAATTGGGCAGACGTGGTGAGCGAATGTTTGCAAACCCGAGGAATGCTGCTGCAGGCTCTGTGAGACAGCTTGACCCGCGAGTCACAGCATCAAGACCCCTTGACTTCTTCGCTTATGGCATCGGGCGTGTGGAGGGTAGGGAATTCAAAACTCAGTGGGAGATATTGAACTATCTAAAGAGCATAGGATTCCGTGTGAGTGACCTGGTGAGGCGATTTAAGGATATAGAGGACGTGATAAGCTACCATGATGAAGTGGAGAAGAGACGGGACGAACTGGATTATGAGATTGATGGAATAGTGGTGAAGGTAAACAGTGTAGAACAGCAGAACCGGCTGGGTACAATTTCAAGAAGCCCGAGGTGGGCGATAGCATACAAGTTCCAGCCGAGGGAGGAGTTTACAAAGGTGAAGGATATAGTA
>Ga0190354_1000099_pt1 | contig 13447 bp, 20 predicted proteins | sample 4872131213_MG_FD_163436 | JGI IMG/M metagenome (GOLD analysis project Ga0190354, IMG submission 163436) | Hydrothermal vent microbial mat bacterial communities from Southern Trench, Guaymas Basin, Mexico - 4872-13-12-13_MG | ecosystem: Environmental > Aquatic > Marine > Hydrothermal vents >...
ACGAAGGAAAGCTAATAAAAGTCGCCAGAAGCTACAACACGCGACTCCGACTTACCCCTGGTGATCATGCAGCAGTAGCATGCTTCAACGTGAGCGCTTACATGAAGGACGGGAAAATCAAAAGAGTGCATCTATATGCGCCCAAAATACAAACCAAAACCACTGCCCCTGTCAATTCGGTCGACACTATCATCAAGACAGCTAAAGCCTTTGGTGTGTTGGAAATGCATAGAAAGTTGTGATTTTTTACGTGCTTAACCGCTTCTACTCAAAACTAGCTCAACCCTATTAACCGCCTAGTGACCTCAAACCGTTGATTTTAGTGGAGGTGCACTTTTGACCTAGTTAGAAAATTCGTGATTAACACCTACTAAACGTGCTGACTTATGAGTCCTTCTTAATCACTGCTAAATATGTCTTCATTCCTCTTTCGCTTCCACTATAGATTATCTCTGTGTTCTTATAGATAGCTAGAATTTCCTCAGGTGCCCAGTAACAAACATGTGATTCAAAATCATCTGGGCTACGCCCTCTTGTGGCCCCATACCACTCAGCAGGAGTAGATACTAAAACCGCTTTGTTCGCTTTGTCGTAAAGTCGTGCAAGCACCTTCTTTCCAACGTCCTTTTCCATATGCTCAATGACGTCTGAGAAGATGATCACATCGTAGTTCGGAAGGGTATGCAGCGGAAACTCCCTCACATCCCCAATGTAAATGTTGTCATAAATGTACTTATGAACCACACTTATGTACGGCTCGTAAGCCTCGAGACAGTCGATCCGGATTTTCCATTCAGACTTCTTTATTCTCCAAAACCACACTTCCAAATATTCCCTGGCTAAGAACCCATACTTCCCAAAACCAGGACCGACATCAAGTATGGATTGCGGTTTCATCTCCATCAGTTTTTCAATGAAATGTACTATTGCGTACGGATTACTTGTTGGCAAGGCACACCTCCCATATATTTTCCCCTTACCTTCGCTAGGAACCCGCGCTTATCGCTAAGATATGGCGCAAATACGACGCGATTACACAACGCACATCGCCAGGTAAGGGGTAGTTCATTATATAATCAAGACAGCACTCAACTTCGTGCAGACTCAAGCTACCAGGAAGCCAGACAACCTGACCCCTTAGCTGCTGGGGTAGTGATGATGTCTGAGGCAGGGGTGAATAGATCAAGGTCCATTGTGGATCACCAGCAGTAAGTTCCTCCTTACCATCAAAATAGACGTCCCAACCCCTGTAACTCTTAATAAACTGCGTCATCCTTCTACACCCCAACTGTCTCGTGCTTGTTCGTAAGCCTCGCTGTTAACACACCCCCCTGCTTAAAAATCCATTTCTCCCTCAACCGCAACTGAACAAGCATCCTAGCTCGAGCGTTAGGTTCTGTATCTCCCACTACTACCTCAAACTCCCCACAACAACAAAACCTACCATCGGGTAACCTCCACATGAGCGTCATTGAGGGAAGCCATCTTTCTATCTCACTACCAGAAGGGGCTTTGACAAGAGGTTTTGTTTCCCTCGCATACAGAGAACTCATCCTATAAACTTCTCCATCTTCCATAGCTATAATTTGACTCGAGCTTAAATAGGAGAGGATCCAACGCTGTTTAGGGTTACTTTGCAGGCATACATCATCAGGTAACTCTTCCCAATACCAACCCCCACCTTCTTGAGGATAACCTAACTTCTTTAGCTTCAAACACAAATCAAAAGAAGGAACTTCATCCTCGGGATTAAAAATAGGTTTCTTCATCTTACGTTGCTTCTATTAATGCATCTTCCTCTAACTTTCTTGTCCGCGAAATAAACACAACGAATATTACACCAATGCCTGCAACGTCTACCACAGTCATTTCCCCAAGCCTTGACACACTCTAGAAAGCATTGTTTATATGTGCTTCTCCACAACTCACTCTTTGGCGCGTCAGGACTAAAGGAGAAGAGAAGAAAGACAATTAGCGTTACGTTCTTAAGTACCACCTTCATTTCCAAACCTCACCAGTGTAACTACGCGCGGTTCCCTTCGGTAAACACCTCAACTACAACTTTCATCATCCGATCAACAGACTGACCGACAACCTGCGCGATGACTCTAATAGCCGAAATAATCCGACCATTCTTCCCAATCAGTAAACCCGCCGACTTCCGATCTACTGCCCGTAGTGTGATCAAGAGAGTCTGGTTTCCTCCACTGTGTTCTACTTTAACCTTATTAGGACCTACAATGGCGTACGCAACCTCTCTCACTACATTTACTACTCTCTCCGTAAGCTATCCCCCCTTATAAAGATTTTATCAGTGAACCATAACCAGTTCCTGATTTAGGGCAGGCTTACACACTGCCCAGTCCAAGAAGGAACTTTTGCCTTCCCGGACTAAATACGTAATGTTCTTGGAGGCATTATAATCAGCATGGACTTGATAACCACAAGCTCTGCAATGATACACAGAACCATTCCGGTTAGATTGACAGACGCTCCCACATTTACTACATCTCTGCGAAGTATACTTCGGGTCAACAAACTGAACATTAATTCCCTCTTCCAGCGCTTTGTACTGAATGAACCTTTGAAGCCTGAAGAAAGCCCAAAGTGAGATTCTGTGTCTGTGAGATTTCCCACGCTTCTTAGTGCGTTCTCTGATTCCTTTGAGATTTTCCATAGCAATCACACTAGCACCAACTCGTTTTGCCTCCTCTATAATACGTCGCGATATATTGTGCAAGACCCAGCGCGAGAAACTGTTTTCTCGCTTACTCATTCTTTTAAGCAAGAGATGAGCGGAGCGAGTGCCTTTGCGCTGGATCTTGGATCTTCTCTCGGCGTATTGCCTTCTTTTGTCGTTCAAAATCCCCGCTTTAAAGAACCTACCAGTAGAGGTAACAGCAATATTATTGATGCCTAAGTCGACACCCATGATGGTGCCTGTTTCTTTGATGGGCACAGATTTAACTACAGATATATTAAGGAAGAAATCCTTACCATTAAAGGTGAGTGTACCGGTTCTGAATTCGTAATCAGGGTCGTCAAGGATTTTCTTTTGGTAGTCTCCAAGTACATACTTAGCTTTTACTCTGCCACCTAAAGCAGAGAAAGTACACTCTCTGTTTTTGACAGTAACAGTGTTTTTATCGAACCGAATTGCGGAGAAAGATCCAAAGACTGGCTTGGAAGCTTTCCTCTTCCTACTCCAGTTGACAACACAAAGCCTAACAGCGTCACAAGCTTTGTTACGAGCAGAGATTATAAGTCCAGCAACAAGGTCTGTTTTTTCTCGGAGTGGGTAATAAGTAAGCTTATGAAGCTCAAGCCTGTCTGTAATTTTCTTTTTAGGCTCCCAAGCCTTATCTACACAGAAACTGGCAGCAAAGTTGTACTGTTTGAAAGTTTCAAGAACATCTTGTCTCCTTTCCCGAAGGATATTCAGCTTCACTCTACAAGTTTTAATTACTTCTCCCATCTTTGTTGTAAGTTATTTCCCGTAGGGGAACATTAAACCCTTGCTTTTGTAAAATTGTCAAGGCTGCGCGGCGGTGGTGGCACGCAAGACACTGACCGCAACTGCGCCAACCCTCACTTGTCCTAATCGGAGTGTAACAGCTAATTGTGTCTCCAATGTTGATCCCCAGTTCTAGTGCCAATTTAAACACATCCACCTTCGTCTTAACCTTGTCCATTAAAGGCGCGTCAATTCGAATCGATCCACTATTGGGTTGTGGCCGGGTGGTTCTGTGAAGAGTAATCGTTAATAAGTCTGAAAGATCACTTAAGACTCTAGGATGACAATCAGGGTAATCACAAGAAGAAGGATCGTCTGTTCGAGAAGCGTCGTGTGGTGCGAAACCTACTACAATCAAGGACGCACCAACAGAAGCAGCGTAATTCGCCGCTAAGACTAGGTATATAATGTTCCTTCCCCACAAAAACTCCCACTGCTGCCCACTCATGGTTACATAGCTTAAAGATGTCTCTTGTGCTTCTCGGATCAAAGAGGTAACATCCGCGTCAACTACTTTGAAATTAATACCGTGGCGTTCAGCGAACCTACGAGCATACTCTGTCTCAAACTCTTTACGAACACGTCGGAAGTTCAACCCATAAACCTCATACCCGCTCTTTTTTACCAACATGCTCGCGGTTGCTGAATCAACCCCGCCACTCAATAAGGCAACACATTTCATTACCATCTACCTCCTAAAGATCTACATTCAAAACCCTTATTAGCAACACCCACGGCTTACTACCTCTAGCATCAACAACTTCTTGAACCCGTTAGGTAGCCCCATCGTTTCTACCAACCAGCTTACAAGATCTTCAACCCGATCAAATTCGGGGCACACGATTGACTCCGTCAAGATCGCGTGGTACTTCTCCGCGTTTGAACGCCATTTAGGAAACAACGCTTTAAAGCGTTCCCAAAAGATGCAGTGATGAGGCTCAACCCAAATGAATCGACCCCTACCATATGGAATGTAAATCCGACGAACCCTTCCATCACACATATCATGTAGTACTTTTGTCAACAACCACATCTTATTCTCCAAAGGCGTCTAATTTTTCAAAACATAAGATTCAAACGCTCCTGACGCGAACTTATCAGCGATGTCATGAGCGATGGCGTTGGCACGATCTGGGTTATGTAAGACCACAGCACCAACATCTTCACGACCCCCACCTCCATACATCGTCATAATCTCACCTATATTATACCTTTTACGCAGCTCCTTCCAGGGATTCCGGCCCACACTTAAGTAGATGTTGTCCTGATACGCACGTACAAACACTGAGTAATCAATATCGGGATGTAAAACAAAAATCGCGTAGCGTGACGAGAAGAAACAACCAAGAAAGGACGCAATCCCAATGTTTCCTATGACCTCAGCGTTAAGGCTTAAGTGGTTCAAAGCCTTCAACTGACGGGAAGCGTATTTCGCGTGAAGATAGACTATCTCACTGTCTTTGACTACAGTACTAATGGGTTGAGTAGCTAACATAAGTAGCACTTTACGCCGTAATGCATCCCCACCAGATGCGATAGCGGCGGCGATCTTAAGCACCTCTGGCTTGTCCATCTTCAACGCTTGTTCAGGGCTGTCATAGCTGGCACTGTCAACCATATCCGCACAACGTATGACCTCAGGGTGTAAGTCAGCTAGAGGTGATATCATCCCCGCACAAGAAGGTGCTGATGCGTCAAAAACACAAAAGCCGTTTGGCGCACTCTTAGCGCGTAGTAACTGCTCGTCTGTAATACCTGTATTGTGGTGGTCCGCGTAGATGAAGAACGGAGCTGAAAGCAGTCCCTCTGTGAACTTAAAGTCAACCACGGTAACTAAGTCACTATTGAACCTCATCTGTGCCCATTCGTCAGCGCGATTGTAATCAATAGAATAAAGCTCGATCGTGTCGCTCGGTACTAGTGACGTTAAGAGCTTATACATAATCGCGCCCGACACTACTCCATCAAAATCCCCATGAAAATAAATGCTCGCCTTCAAAACTTACCTCCCCGATTCAAAGACCTCAACAAATATAATCCAACAATAACCCTTTCCTCAGGTATACCAAACCTATATGCTGTATTGACAGTACGTTTTGTGAGTTGTTCAAAGGAAGCAGCGTTTAGGTTGAACTCAGTTTTCGCGTTCAAAAGCCATAACAGACTCACAACCGTAAGCTCCCATCCAAATCTACCATTATCAATTGGTCCATCAAGATCTTGGAGCATTCGTTTCACCAAAGCAGACCTTAACCGCTGTAACCCTATGTGGTACAACCAAACCCCCCACCAGTACGACTGCCTTATAATACTCACCATTGTACCACAAGTCAATACAAAGGTTCATTACTTACACATTGACTCTAAAAAGGTCATCAATTCCTTTGACTTCACCAACTGGTGAGGGCTTAGCCGCTTGTGGAAATCAGTCACAGCCCGCTCTTGAACGACTCGAAAGCACCAAGAAGTGTCAACCGACCTCACGTTCGGGAAAGCACCATAAACACGAAGTTCATTGGGGTGACCCAAACCTAAGATGTGAACAGGAATTTCAGCTCCTACTTCCATCAAATAAGTCAGCGCTCTATGTCGTCCCGCTACCACGAACGCGGGCATAGGCTGCTTTGGACGAGCCTCCTTTGGTGTCAAAGCGAGTGACGCCGCTTTACCCAAGCCGATCACATCACACCACGGCGCGTCTACAAATACCTTCAGACATTCCATATACTCTTTAGGGCTGTTCCCTTGAGGAACGCACATGATCTTCGTAGTGGGAAACTCCGATCTTATAAGGGCAGCGAATTTAGCAGATTCCTCACAAGTCCTCTCAGCGTCATACAAATAATCGGGTGCGACGACCTCATGTGGACGTAACGCTTCCACTTTCGCTTTATCAATCTGAGGCGTTCCTGTCTCAACAACTCCATTATCCAAGACAATATATGCCCCACTCTCGCGTTGCCTCTCGTAAAACTCTAAATACTCCCCTTCCAGTAAGTGAGCCAATACAAGGTGCTGATTTAAGTGGCTCACTAAGTCTAGATGAGGAATTGGTGCGTTGATCATTAACTTCACTGTCTACCTCCCATATTACTCTAATCGAACCCCCAAATCCTCCGGGGGCAGAACTTGATACCCAAACCCTGGTATTACCTTAAAGTGACGCAAAAGCCTTTTTGCTGTTGACTCTGAAATATTAAATTTCTGCGCCAACTTTTGAGTCGCCTCCCTCGCGCTGCTCGACGTGCACAAACATTCCAAAACCTGTCGCTTAACTTCGTCCTTACCTAATTTAAGGTAAGCCTTACCTAACCAACTGTGACTAAAATTACTCCCTGGGAGCTTAATTCCATACTTGAACAACAGTGCCCTTACAGGCTTAACATCAAAACCCAACTTAGCAGCGATTTTTATTTGCGTCCTGTATTTCTCCGCCAGTCGAGCAAGAAAGCGACGTTTACTCTCCTCAGTTATACACCCTATACTATCCAGAAAACGCTCGACCATTATACCGGAGCGTCTCACTTCCAGCCACTTCAGTTTCGCTAACACGCTCCTGACTCTCTCTTCCCTAGTAACACCCCCCACAACATACCGCACCAACTTCCTAACAGCTTTACCATACACAGTTTCTTCCCCCTTAAAAGGAGGAACGTAAAACTGGTACACGTCTCTTTGGGATTCACGCAATAAATACTTCAAGGCTCGGACCATGGGGGCTGGTGCGTACATAAGGTTATCAGAAAACCACCTATCACAAACAAACGACGACTCTGAAAGCCATAGCAAAACGTAGTTAGCCATGCAGTAGCAAGTTTTCAAATCTTCAGAAAGACCATCAACCTCACCTACATCCACAACAACAGTCGAAATCCCCAGCGCCTTAGCTACATCCTTTGCTAAAGTAGTCTTACCGACACCCCTATCACCTGTAAACGCGATTTTCAGAATTCTAGACATTTATTCATCCCGAGTTAATAGTTGTCGCATTATAAGATCCAAAAAAATGATGAGCACCGTCATCGCTGCGAAACTGTAAATCAGGGTTCTGCACGAGAGTCCAACATACACAAGCAAAGCATGAATGCCTTCCGCGACAACGCAAATCCCTGTTAAGATCCACGCTAAAACCAGCAAACCCACCACCACATCAATAACAATATTATCCTTCATTTTGTACCTCCATCAAACGCGAAAGTACTCTATCAAAATCACACATGAAAAAACCATCTGTATACATAAATGGCTGTACCCGAAAAGGCAAATCTTTCACGGCCGTTAAGAAGTAAGTAGCCACACCTTCCTTCTGTACCACGAGGCTCACTGGCTGAGTGATGCCCAACGCGTCTCGTACTGCTTTTTGTAAATCTCCATAAAGACCTACCTTCATTAATCTCACTATAGAAAAGTCAACACATACACAGTACAGCCAACCTCGCAGAGCACAACTAAAATGTCTAACCTGTCCAAGCAACCGCGCATGCAGTGTTGCTTCAATCTCGGAACATAAAAACGGGTGAAACTTATTAAGCACCTTCTTCTCGAGGTACCTCTGGCGCCTCTCCGCTTTCGTCTGAGGGAACGTCGCCAACATACTTACCTCCCTCTTTCCTCATTTGTCTGATCTGCGCTACTGCTGGGGCAAGATCGCCATAAAACGCGGACACAACAGATTTCTCAATCGCCTCAGAGATCTCGGGAGGTGCGGCGCCTTGAAACTTCTGACCCCCAAACTCACACCAACCTCCTCCTAACTTTTTCACAAAACCCCATTGTGACGCAAGGCTCAGAATAGCTCTTGAATCATCAAAACCCGAGTCGAAATAGTAATCCACAGATGACCGCAGATATGGTCGACGTAACTTATTCTTTACACAAAACACTTCAAGACGTATCCCTATTACCTCATCCTCTTTATCCTTGATCAACTGAGTCCTCTTCAATAGAATCTGAACTGCACTGTGGAAATCGAACGTATGACCGCCAATCTTAGTGTATCCTACAGACCCAAACGACCCTATCTTCTCCTTCATTTGATTTGTTGCGACAAATAAGGCGTTTAGTCTAGCTATATGAGTTGTTAGCTGCCTAAACATGCGAGACAGTGTCCGTGCGTGGAGACCTAACGACTTCCCTGATAAGTCACTATCAACCTCCTCAAGCACGGGGGTTGCCGCGACTGAGTCCAATGCAAGCACCACTGGGGACACGCCCTTCAACTCATTACACAAGAAAAGAAACTGCTCACCGACTAACTGTAAGTTATCAGGATTGAGTAATAGTAAATCTCTAGGAATTACCCCAAACAGGCGGGCCCAATCTTCTGTATACGAAAACTCAGAATCACACAAAGCCGCGAAACCATTGAACTGATGACAAGCTCCGATAATCGCAGCAATAACTGCTGACTTCCCGACAGACTCGAATCCATAAATCTCAACAACCCTACCAAGTGGAAAGCCTGGCATACCCAAAACAAAGTCGATCGGTAGTACACATGAAGGTAAATATCCACGCGCCTCCTGCTTAACGCCCTCCAATGCGCCTAACGACCCGAATCGTCGTTCCATCTTCTTTACGACTGTGTCTAAACTACTCATTACTTCTGCCCCATCAACCTATTTAATGCGTCCTTCACCTTCTGAGGATCAAACCCCGTCTGTGGTGTTTGAGGCTGTGTTGGTTGTTGTGGTACTGGTGTTGATGACGGTTGAGGCTGTGTTGGTTGTTGTGGTACTGGTGTTGACGCTGGTTGAGGCTGTGTTGGCTGTTGTGGTACTGGTGTTGGCGTTGGTTGTTGTGGTACTGGTGTTGACGGCGCTTGAGGCTGTGTTGGCTGTTGTGGTACTGGTGTTGGCGTTGGCTGTTGTGGTACTGGTGTTGACGTTGGTTGTGAACCAAGTGGTGCAACGGCCACGTCTATACTCTCATCTTGTAGCAAGCTGATAATGTACTCGGGTGTCGCCTTAGTATAAATCTTATCTAAATCATGCATTTTAGTCAACAATTGAGGATCAACCTCGGTTTGCTGCGGATCGGGGATAATCTGATACTTTGTCGATTTAACCCCCGAACCTTCACGCACTACAGTTACGTTCCTTCCTGTTTTTGAGTCCGTTAGGTCACCCCACTGCGGGTCAATACAGAACTGCGCGAATTGGTTCCATATTATCGGGGGCATTGCCCAAACATGTACACCACTATCTTTGTCCTCTAAGTCAACCATATTAACGAGGAACCTGTTTATCGTGTTGATTTTCCCTTCGAGTGAGGGAGCTAAAACAGGATCTTGAAGCATCGAGCAAACAATACAGTTCCCTGGTGTACATAACACACTTCGTGATCCAACCCAATGCAACCTAACAGGCTTGTAAAACAAATGGGTGTCGGGCTTCCATGGGGGAAGAATCCTAATGTAATTCCGCCCCACTTTTGGCTTCCAGAAGGAACCAACTGTAGATGAATACTGACCTAAATCCTTCTTGAGTTGTTCGATGTCTAACATACCCATACCTCCTAATAAAATAATTCTTCGCCCCCCTCCCACCTATCAGAGACCTTAATATCAACAGGGATAACGAGGGACGTATTCGGAATTGGACGTTCCATAACGTCCTTTATTATCTCTCCAACCTCTTCAACACAATCCTCAGGCGACTTAACTCCTATTGCGTCGTGCAGCTGTAAAATCACAACCGCACCGGATCCTTTTGACTTCAACAACTCAACCAACATCGAGAGAGATTGATTAGTATGATCCGCGATAGTACTTTGTGGCACGAAACTAAGTGCCTGTCTCTCCCATTCTGACAGGAATGGGCCTGGAGGGAAAATCCTAGTCCTACCGTACAAGTTACGTAATACTCTTTTCGATCTAGCTTCTTCCACTACATAATCCATGAAAGACTTAATCTCGGGGAACTCCGTAAAAAATTGGTTCATGATCGCCTCAGCCTCTTTGAGTGGAATCCGAAACTGATCAGCGACGCTGTGCGCCTGGCGGCCGTACATCAACCCATATACAACAAATTTAGCCATCTTCCTCTCAATGTCATCTTTATGAATCTTCTTTTTAAATATGCGCTCCGCAACGACTGTGTGAATATCACGCCCGGTGCTAAACGCTTCCATCATTGTCGCACACTGTGCAACATATGCCATTACTCGTGCTTCAGCCTGTGAATAGTCCGCCTCAATAAACTTATATCCTGGCGGGACATTAAAAATAGATCGTAGTGCCGATTTCGGTATGGTCTGAATTGGTGGTGATGTGCAAGAGAGACGCCCACTTACAGTACCAGTTACGTGATAATCGGGGTGGACTTTCCCATCTTTTGCCACAAACCTCCAAATTCCACCTCTCCCTCCCGCCAAGTATGTAGACAGTACCTTCTGACGCTTCCGTAACTTAATTAGTGAGTCAACTACGGATAAAGCCCTCGTGTCTTGTTTCTGCTTGGCCCATGCAAGTAACTTTTGTAGCGCTTCGGCACATGTTGACGCCTTTTCTCCTTTTGTTTTTACAAGCACAGGAAGGCCCAAATCCGAATAAAGAACATTGCTCAGCTGCGTCGAAGAGCGTGGATTGAACTTCTTACCAACACTTCTGTACAGATCCTCCTCAAGGCTTATTACTTCATCTGCAACTTGTTTAGTCAACTCCTGAACTCGATCCCCATCTACACTCATACCTTCAATTTCGACATGTGTTAACGCTATTTGAGTAGGAAGCGCTACATTCCAATATAAATAGGAGTACTCTTTCTCAATGCTCGGAATCATTTTCAGCGCGATTAGACGTGTTACAATTGAGTCATGGGCGGTATATTCATATAGAATCGAGGAAGGAATTTCCGAGTAAGACTTAACTTTATTAGCCTTCTTGTACAACTCTAAGGGCAGATCGTACTTAGGGTAATCTAAGTAGATCGATACTAGTGTAACTAAGTCACAAGGTATATTCTCGTTTAATACGTGCTGACCTAACATAGTGTCAAAATATATGTTATTGACAGTGAACCCACACTGATATAAAAACTCGAGATCGAACTTGATGTTTTGACCCACTTTTCTACATCTCGAGTTCAGTATTCTTTCAACAAATGGCCTCACTACCGGATCATCGAAAGGAATAACAACACCTACATAGTCCTTAAAGGAGATACTCAGACATAAAACTCTATCACTAAAAGGGTCCACCCCTGTAGTTTCAACATCAAAAGCAAGCAACTCATCCTCAGGTAGCTCTTCCACCATGCGTGTGACTTCTTCCAGATCCCATAAAGTGTTCACCACAAAATAAGTCGACCGACTTTCTTGGTAATTTCCTGTCAAAACCCTATAGAGTTTTTGAACGTCACACATATATAAAAATTCCCTCTCCCGCTGACGCAGGATACTCGCTGGGTGTACAAGAGGGAAAATGACACACCCGTCAGTCGTGCGGAGAACATAACCACGAACCGCCATTATGGAAGTCAAAGGCTCCTTTCGAGCCAACTGAAGTAGCTCGCACCCCTTAAGGTTAAGGATCGATGTCACATACTCCAAAGCAAGCCCACCTAAAGGAATAATTAAACTAGGGTTGACTTTCTTAATCTCTTTCCGTAATCGTGGGATACAAAAGTTATCTCGGATCGACTTAACTGGGTTTTTGGCTGAACATAGACACGCGTTTGTGATATACAAATACATCTCACGTTTACGTAAGAAGTCCTCAAAGTCGTGCGCGTCCGGTACTAACCACCCCAAGTATTTAAATAAGAATTCACCACTTGCACCACAGAAGGGGATCCTGCGTAACAGCTCCTCGGATCCGGGACTTTCTCCCACGACCATAATCACCGCGCGTGGATCTCCATGTGGTGGGACAATTTTGACCTTAGGCTTTATTGGGCATAATCCACACATTGCATCTCCATATACATCCATTCTTATCCTCCACCTCTCAGTATTCTATTACTTATGTGTTCTTCATACACGTGTGGAGGACTTAGGAAGAACCCGGCTCAACCTTAATCCAAAACGCTTGCTTCGTGTGGTACTTATTGCACTCTTTCATAAAAATTGGGGTTAAGTATTCAATATCAACTCTGATATCCCCTGCTACTATCTCTTCCATCCAATCATGCACCCCAATTATATCATCGGGCTTCAGGAAACGCGCATAAATATTGAACTCATTGATCTTATTACCATTATCACAGTAAACAAAGACCCTATCAGGCGATTCGATTAGCTTACGTATCTCATCTATAGTTTTAGGCTCAAAAATATCAGCCTTTCGAAAATCAACTCCAAACTTCTGAAAAAGAACCTTACCTCTACCAATCTCTAAATAGGCTGACGACTTATCATAAGTAATAAACTCGCTGTCGTATGCTTCAGCCAGAAAATGCATAAAAAGGCTCGCACCACCCCACCCCGTCCCCAACTCTATGACTCTCCTTGGTGCGTAAGTCTTAAATATCAACTCAAAAAGATACAAAGCCGACCAACTCTGATAGATCTTGATCCCACAAAAAGAAGATGGTATCTCAAAACACACTACTTACGTCTCCCCCCTAAGTTACGTCCTCTTCCTCTACCAAATCCAGGACCACCTTTAGAACAGGGACCTATATTTCTCCCAGCTCTGCGTCCACCCTGCATACCAACTCCACGCCCACGGCCATCATGTGGACGCAACTGTCCTCTTGGATTCCTCTCTGACATTTCTTCCTCCTTCTTTTTTATTTGCCTGTACTTCCTGCGCCGCCTCCTCTGTCGTAAAGATAATCTGGTAACTTAGTAACATTCAAGGTCCCCCCATAAAAGAGAGGAACAAAAAGGACCTGCAACACCCTCTCCCCGCTCGAAATATGTATGACATCAGAGTAACAGTTGGTAGCAAATGGAGTCCAGGGAAGAAGATAACCAGGATCAAAGATTGAC
>Ga0190354_1000100_pt1 | contig 13433 bp, 18 predicted proteins | sample 4872131213_MG_FD_163436 | JGI IMG/M metagenome (GOLD analysis project Ga0190354, IMG submission 163436) | Hydrothermal vent microbial mat bacterial communities from Southern Trench, Guaymas Basin, Mexico - 4872-13-12-13_MG | ecosystem: Environmental > Aquatic > Marine > Hydrothermal vents >...
GTGAAGAAGATGATGAATATAAATGCAAATAAAAACATAGGAGATGGCGGGAATGAAAACATCCTTGGCAGAAGAAGAGGTTACAATCGTTAAAGAATCGCTTCGGAGAGAACTTGCATTATCGGAGCCGAAGCTGGGATTAATAAGGGAAGAAGTCGAAGGATTTGAGAAGAGATATGAGATGTCCTCAGATGAAGATGAATTTGTGGATAAGTTTGAGGGGGAAGAGGTTATATATTCTAAGAATGTAGAAGATAGTGAGGTAAGTAAAAGTGGAAACAGGGAAAAAATTGCGATAGAACTCTATAAGGATGAAGGATGACCGGATAAGCCTTAGCAAAGCATCAGAGATAGCATCGAATAATATAAAAGGCATTGTATGGAACTGAAATATGAGCATGAGAAGATAGCAATTGAGAACAAAGTCTTTACTACTTATATTTGGGTAGCGATAAGGATATAGAGGATGCAATATATCTCTGGGATATTTTTAGTGAAAAGATAGAAGTAAATCGGCTGAGGGAATTTATGAAAGCGCTAAACGTCAGAGGTGAGGAGTATGGAATTGAAGTATGATAAGGGTAAAAATCAGAAGGAAAGACGGGAATTCATTCATTATTATGCAAGATGGGTTAAGAGCGTGCCAAACGAAGTATGGAGCAGGCAACAGGCTGAATTAATTGATAGCTTTATACTTAATGCAAAAAACTTTAAGATGACAACGGAGAAATATTTAGAGATTAGAGATGGTAGCCCAAAGGAGAATTAAATGAAGTTACGAAAAAGACTCCGGAAGATATTTTATCGTTAATTTCTGAGCCGGGGAAGATTGATTTGGAAAAGCTGGGATTAAATGAACGAGTCAGTAAAAAACTGCAATACGGGATTTCAAAGAGCTAAGAGCTTATAAAAACAGGATTGTGAAGATAAAGGGCTGCTTGAGGTAAGAGTTAGAGGAAAGGGAATACATAATTTGAACAAGACAGACCAAATAAAAAGGGGCGAGGTGATATGGCGAAGAGAGTAAAAGTTTATTATGATAGGGAGATGGATACATTGGATATGTGGTTTGATGAGCCACCAAAGGAGGGCTATTCAAGGGAAATAGAAGATGGGGTTATTATAAAATATGATTCAGAAGCGAGAGTGGTTGGAATTGAGATACTGTTTCTATCAAAACAAAAGGCAGTGGTTAAAGTGATACCTGATGAGATAAGAGCAGAATTTGAGAGAGTCGTCAACGAGTTTGCAAATACTGTCAAAGCCATAGGTTAATTAAAATCTGTGAGAATATGAAAATCGCATAAACAAACAATATCCATTCTATGGCGTGATACATGCAGCCGAGGATTACGTAATTGGTGTGTTCAGCGTTGTTCACGGGACTTATTATTGAATGCGAATGCGATTGGGAAAGCCAAGAAAAGGGAGTGAAGGTTCGCCGGGATAAAAGGGGAGCTAAAAATGAACATAGAAAATGAATATGAAGGGAGAGTGGTATTGGTGACTGGCGGCGCAGTAGCAATTGGAAATAATCTGTGCAGAATATTGGCTGAACTAAATGCAGAGAAAGTGATAGTCTTGGATGATTTACCGAATACGAATGGAATGTCCCAATCTTCCATTTGGCAGCTTATTTCGCAAACCAGTGATGGAACGGCTGGAGAGGGAATTGTAGGAGTGCTTGCACCGGGTGGGATGTAATTGAAAATCATGATCACTTCTATTGTGGATTTGAAGAAATCGCAGTATCAAACCTTTAAAAAGGTTTGATCCAAACTAATGCTTTTAGAAAAAGCTTGACCAAAATGCTTCAGAAACCTCAGGAAAGTTTGCACAAAACGTCCAGCGCTTCGGCTGGACAACAGACCGCATCAGTTCGTGAAGTATTTATCCAGAAAACACGAGGTTACGGTATTGAGCATTAACGACTGGTGGAAGAGGTAAGGGGGTGATGCTATGAACATAATCATACCGGGCGGCGCAGGCTTTGTAGGCAGGAATTTGGTAAGGGTACTTGCTTCCGAAAATTACGATATGAAAAAGATAACGGTTCTGGATAAGAACGAAAAGAATCTGGATTATGTGAAGAAATACGGTCTGAAAGCATTACATGCGGATTTGGCTGAAAAACAGGATTGGTATGATGAATTTAATGGAAAAGAAGTGGTTATTAACCTTGCAGCTCAGATTTCGTCTCCCAATCCCGAATTGTTTTACAGGAATAATGTATTAGCCACAAGAAACGTGCTTGAAGCAGCTAAAAATGCTGGTATGAAAAGAATCATTCATTTCAGCTCTGCTGCAGTACTTTCTGTCAGAAAAGATTATTATGCACAAACAAAATTTGAAGGAGAGGAGTTGGTTAAAAGAAGCGGACTAGAATATTGTATATTACGACCATCCATTATATATGGTCCAACTGATGACAAAAATATAGGATTTCTGATCGATTTTGCAAAGAAAATCCCTCTTTTCCCTATCCCGGGTCATGGGAAATGGCCCAGGCAGCCAATTTATGTCGATGATATCTGTTATCTCCTTATTTCTATCATGAAAAACTTCCCGAAAAACGAGATTTACAGCATAAATGGAAGAGATGTAATTTACTTTAGAGACATGGTAAAAACGGTTTTGAATCAGCTAGGTGGTTTCAGGTTCAGGGTCTTTCTTCCTATCAGTCTATTCAAATTTCTCATGATGAGCTATCAACGATTGACTGGAAAAATCCAGTTCACACCTGATCAGGTTGATTCTCTTACTGCCAAAGAGGTGTTTCCGAATTATGCATGGTGGGATGAATTTGGTATTGATGTAACCCCTTTTGAAGAAGGGGTCAAGAGGATGGTGGAGTGGAATGAATGAAAAAATATCAATCATCATTCCTGTAAAAAACGGGGAAGAAGAGATCGAGCAATGCCTTGAGGCTGTGTTTAATCAAACAAGGAAAACGTTTGAGGTAATTGTGGTTGATGGAGATTCTACTAATTGAGGGATGGAGGATTAAATGAAGATCGGAATTATTTCAGAATATTTTCCAAAAAGTAAAAATCTTGAAATTAGGGGCGGTGCTGAAGCACGAGCATTTCACATAGCAAAAATTCTTGTAAAGAACAACGAAGTCACGGTAATAACCTCCAGAGAAGATGGGAGAAAAATAAACGATGAGATTCTTGGGATAAAAGTATTTAGAGTTGGGAAAAGTAGAAAATATACTCAAGCTGGTTCATTTATAGAAAGGTTTACATTTATAAAAGATGCAATAAAAATTGGAAAAAAACAAGATTTTGACATCATTGAGGGTACAAATTTTTTAAGTTATCCTGTTGCGTGGAAAGTCGGGGAGTATTTAGCTATACCAAAAGTCATAACATATCATGATGTTTGGATAGGTAAGTGGATAAAAAATATTGGTATCACAGGCATTTTTGGAGAAATCTTAGAAAGATACACACGTTCAAAGAAATGGAACACGATAATTGCCAATAGTAATTACACACAAGAAACTCTTAGAGCTTTTGGGTTTATGTCAGATAACATCATAACAATACACAATGGTGTTGACCTTGAGAAATATCGGAACATAAAAGTTGAAAAATTTGAAGAGCCTACAATATGCACGATTTCACGATTAGTGAAGTACAAAAAAATAGATGATCTCATCAAAGCAGTCAGTATTATACAAAAAGATATTTCTAACATTAAACTTAAGATTATAGGAACAGGTCCAGAAGAAGTTAATTTAAAGAAACTCGTGAATAAGCTGAATTTACGAGCAAATGTAGAGTTTTTTGGTTTCATCGAGAATCATGATGATGTAATACGACAACTAAAAGCATCGGATGTGTTTGCTTTACCAAGTATTGTAGAAGGGTTTGGAATGGTTGTGATTGAAGCAATGGCAGCAGGCATTCCGTATGTGGCATCAGACATCCCCCCTATAAGAGAAGTAACCAGTAAAGGGATTGGTGGATTGCTATTCGAGCCTACAAATTGTGAAGATTTAGCCCTGAAGGTGAAAATGCTGTTGAAAGATGAATCATTACGAGCGAAAGTAGTGAAAGATGGGAATAAACATGTTGAGAATTATGAGTGGACAAAAATGGCTCGCGAAGTAGAGAAATTGTACGACAAATTGATTAATCAGGAGGTTTTAGAATGAAAATAAGCTACTTTACAACACACTTTCCATACAAAAATAAACCTTCTGGTGAAGGATATCCCATTGGTGGTGCTGAAACAGTGGTAGAAAATTTAGCCAATGTTTTGGCTCAAAAAGGACACAAAATATCAATATTTACAACTTCAGCCAGTTCTAAAGACGAAATCGAAAAATATAATGGTATAGCTGTATACCGATATGGAACTAATTTCAAAATTGCAAGTGGAAGATTTTCATTTGGTTTGCTTAAAAATCCAGTGAAATATTCTACTGATCTCGTTCATGTTCATATATCAGTTCCTATGGGCGATATTGGGGGTTTTTTGTATGCGAAGAGAAAGAATAAGCCTCTTATAGCCACTACCCATTTTGATATGGGATCCTATAAAGGTATTGCAATCAAATCAGCTTATTACTTTTACACTAAATTGATAGCTAAAGTTTTGTCATATGCAGATGTTGTTATTTCTCCTTCTGAAAATTACATCAATGAATCGAAGCTCATAAAAAAATACAAAAATAAGGTGGTTGTAATCCCGAATGGTATAAATATGGAAGATTTTGATATTCCATATTCAAAAGAAGAATGCAGAGAAAAATTAGCCTTCTTACCTTCCGAAAAAATACTTCTATATGTGGGAAACTTAGAACCACGTAAAGGACCTGACATCTTGATAAAAGCTATGCCCAGGATATTAAAAAATGTTTATGATACTAAGTTAGTTATTGTAGGTGATGGTGTTATGCGTAATGAACTAAATAATCTTGCAGAGAAATTGAAGATCTCGGAACGTGTGAAATTTACAGGATTTGTGCATAAATCTGAAAAGGTGTTATACTATAAATCAGCCGATGTTTTTGTACTCCCTTCGCTGTATGAAGTCTTTGGCATTGTGAATTTGGAGGCAATGGCTTGTAACGTTCCAATAGTAGCGTCTAAGATTGGTGGTATCCCAGATGTTGTTAAAGATGGCGAAAATGGGTTGTTAGTTCCGCCGAGGGATTCAGAAGCGTTGGCCGATGCAATAATCTATTTATTAAAGAATAAAGATATAAGAGAAAGGATGGGAGAAAATGGGAGAAAATTGGTAGAAGAAAAATATACGTGGAAGAAGGTTGCTGAAGAGACTGACAAACTATACTTAAGTTTAATGATGCAGAAGAACAATGAGCACTAAAAGAAAACAATTGAATATCGGTATAGTCACCTTCCCGTTGCTCAAGTCGGGTATCACCCCTTTGTCAAATCTTGTGGATATACTATACCCTTTATCAGGTGATTTTTATCTCATCACAGGAAATGCAGGTGCTGCTATTCATAGCAATCGCAAGAAATTTCATGTTTATCTGATAAATCATACGACAGAAGCAAATATGCTTATTCGAATTATGAATTTTGTCTATACACAATTAAGAATCTCTTATAAATTAGCGAGAGTAACAAAACATGTACAGCTGTGGTTTCTTTTTTTGGGAGAAGGTGGGTTACTATTACCTATGCTAACTGCAAAATTACTAAGAAAAAAAACTGTGCTGGTGTCAGCAGCTTCCGATCAGAGGATCAGCACAGCTACCAAAGACCCCCTTTCTTGGCCCACAACCCTGTTAGAAAAACTGAATCGCTCTCTTGCAAACTGCATCATCCTCTACTCTCCAAACCACATCAAAGAATGGAACTTAGAAAAATACAAGGACAAAATTTTGATCGCTCACGAACATTTCTTAGATTTCAACAAATTCAACGTAAAGAAAAAACTTAGTGAGAGAAATAATTTAGTAGGCTATATAGGACGTTTAAGTGAAGAAAAAGGCGTTTTGAACTTTGTCAAAGCAATTCCGGAAATACTAAAAGAAAAAGATGATTTAGAATTTTTAATATGTGGCGATGGACAGTTACGAGATGAAATTGAAAAATACTTAAGTGAAAAAAACTTAAATGACAAGGTAAAACTTGCAGGGTGGATCCCTCATGGGAACCTACCAGATTATTTGAATGAATTGAAATTAGTTGTTTTACCTTCTTTTACTGAAGGACTCCCAAATATTATGCTTGAAGCAATGGCATGTGGCACGCCGGTTTTGGCAACCCCTGTTGGAGCAATTTCGGATGTGATAAAAGATGGGGAAACTGGGTTCATTATGGGAAATAACTCGCCAGAATGCATTGCAGAAAATGCTATAAGGATCTTAGAACAACCGGATTTGGACAAGATTGTAGAGAATGCAAGGGTATTGGTGGAACAAGAGTTTACTTACAAAGCTGTTGTGGAAAGATACAAAAAAATTTTATTGGAATTAAGGGGATAATGGAGAAAAATGATAAAAAAATATCTTAAAAACAAATTTACAATTATAATACCATTGCTTTTTCTGACAGATATAACAATACTTTTAGATATCCCTATTTTAAGACAGGTTCTCGGTTTTCTTTGTTTTACTCTAATTCCTGGATTTTTAATTGTTCATGTACTCAGATTAGATGAATTAAAAACTATTGAAAAATTTGTCTTATCTGTTGGTTTAGGTGTGGCCTTTTTGATGTTTACGGGCTTGTTTATAAACAATGTTTACCATGCATTTGGGTATAAAACTCCTTTATCTACTTACTCGTTAATGATTTCGTTTTCAATCATTTTATTTTTATTAATATTTTTTGCTTATAAAAGAAACGAAAATAACTATGCTATTCCAAAGTTAAATTTAAAGAACTTCACAGGAAAAAACATGTTTTTAATTCCCTTGACTTTTCCTTTTTTTAGCATCTTTGGCACTTACCTTATGAAAACTACAAATAATAATATAGTTATTATATTCACGTTACTTTTAATTTCTATTTATGTTATTTTAATTACAATTTTAAATAAAAAAGTTTCCAGCCAGGTTTACCCTGTGGCAATTTGGGCAATCTCGATTTCTTTGCTTTTTATGTATGCCTTAAGATATAATTATCTCCCCGCTGGCTCAGATGTTATAATAGAATATCGCACTTCATTAGTTTCCCTTAAAAATTTATATTGGTCAATCTCAAGCGTCCGTACTGCGGTAAATAGTTGCTTAAGTATTGGTATATTACCTACGATATATCAATCTCTTTTAAATATAGGATTATTTAATGTTTATAAAATTATTTTTATGATATTGGCTTCTTTCATACCACTAAATCTATATCTCTTGTTTAATAAATATATCAATAATATAAGCGCTTTTCTTTCATCACTTTTTTTTGCATTTCAATATGGATTTATGTATTACATAACTAATATACGTACATCAATAGCTATACTATTCTTTAGTTTTTCTCTTATGATACTTTTTAGTAAAATAAACGAGATAAAGAAAAGGATTTTGTTTATAATTTTTATAGTATCGGTAATTGTGTCTCATTACTCAACTACTTATATAACTTTTATCGTTATATCCTCTCTTTTTTTGATGACAATAGTAACAAAAAATATTAAAAAAATCGAAATCAAAAGGGGTGTGACTGCAACAATGCTAATATTATTTTTTGTCTTAATTTTCTTTTGGAATAGTCAAGTGACTGTGGCCCCGTTTACCGCAGGCCTTAAATTTTTTGAAGAAACTTTTAGAACCATGAGCGAGATATTCATCATAGAGTCAAGGGAAGTAGGATTACAAAGGGCTATGGGGAAAGGTATACAAGGTATTCCAGAAACTATAAACTTGATTGTATACTATATCTCTTTTATTTTTGTTGGAATTGGATCTATCTATTCACTCATAAGATATAAAAATTCAGAATTTGACGTTGAGTATCTTTTATTAATGTTCATATCCTTAATAATTTTATCATTAATGATATTAATACCTTATGTTGCTGCTGGATATGGAATAACAAGAACATATCAACAAATGCTAGTTATATTAGCACCCACTTTTGTAATTGGTGGTAATATCCTCATATTTAAATTTTTGAAATCACAGTATGTAATGCATATAATACTTGGCGTTTTAATTGCCATACTTATAACTAATGTAGGGGGCGTATATCAAATATTCGGTGAACCACATTCCGTTATATTCAATTCAAAGGGCTATCAATATGAAATCAGTTATATTCATGAAGAAAGCGCGATAGCAGGTAATTGGTTAAAAGACAACATGGTCAAAAGGGCTAAAATCTGCGCAGACGTTGCTACTGGTGGTTCTCGAGGTAAATTAGCCCTACAAGGGATATATGCTTCTAAAGTGTTTTTTAAACATAACAAAACATATTTCGAAGAAAGATTGTGTGATCACGCATATATATTTTTAAGTTATCAAAATGTGGTTAATAAAGAGGTAGTAGTCAATTTTTGGAAATCTGAGGGTTGGAAAAGAAATATTAAAGAATATTTGTATTTACTTAATGGAAAGAGCAAGATTTACGATAATGGTGGTTCAGAGGTATGGATATAAAAGTATTCATGGTATGCGATGTTTGGCTGGACGGACGAGATGCACAAACAACCCACGTATTGGAACTATTCAAGAATTTAGGGAAGCTAAGGGACACTCATTTATTCGCACCGAGACCAAAGAAGCTTGTGAATGAAGCACAGAATACCATATTCGTTCCGACAGTAATGCCTATATTTAAATCTGCATTCTATCAATTATTTTTATTTCTCTATCTAATCTATTACTGCTTTAAATTCTCTCCTGATGTGATATATGGTCGTCTTTCAAATCTCAGTTTTTCATTCTTTTTTATCTCCAAAATTTTTCGAATTCCTTATGTTATAGAGGTAAATGGTTTGTTAATTGATGAGGAGAAAATGATTGGCAGACCAAAAGTACTTACGAGACTAACAGGATTGAATGAAAAACTCAACTACAAACAGGCGGATAAGATCGTCGCTGTAACTCAAGGCATTAAGGATGGAATAAAGGAGTTACATAGTATTCCAGATGAAAAAATTGTTGTAATTGAAAATGGTGCAAATACTGATTTATTCAAGCCAATGCATCAGGAAAAAGCAAAAAAAGAATTAAAATTAGAAGAGAAAAAAAATTACATCTGCTTTGTCGGTAACCTTGCCCCATGGCAAGGAGTTGAGTTTCTCATCCAATCGGCACCTTTGATATTAAAAGAGAGTACACATACAAAATTCTTGATTATAGGTGACGGTCCGATGAAAGAAGAACTTATAGATCTTGCAGAGCAAATGGCTGTATCTGATAAATTCATTTTCACCGGAGTAGTTCCTTATGAAGACGTGCCAAAATATATCAACGCAAGCGATGTCTGTGTAGCATCTTTTATAAGAAAGAGAAATCTGAAAATAGGTTTATCTCCATTAAAAATTTACGAATATGCAGCATGTGGAAAACCAATTGCAGCGTCAAGAATTCCAAATTTAGAATTTATAGAAAAACAAAAAGCAGGAATCTTAGTAGAACCGGAGAATCCTAAAGAATTAGCAAAAGCAATAATAAAACTCCTTAAAGATGAAAGATTGAGAAGAGAACTGGGAGAGAACGGTAGAAAATACGTCACAAAAAATCACAGTTGGGAAGCCGTTGCAAGAAGAGTTGCAGAAGTTTGTAAAAGCGTTGTTGTGAAACATGAAAGAAGCAAGAGATAAAAAAAACGACAAAACTTCTCATCAAAGTTACACAAATCCGTGGAACATGCGCAGTCTTCAAAGGCGGCGAAAAAAAATCGTAATTGAAGCCCCCAGGATCAACCTGAAAGAGACCGACAGAATCTGCATCTACGCCCTGGCGCCGTTGTTATACTACGTGGTAGCTTTAAGAGAGGGTATAGACCCTGTAAAGCTTGGCTTGGCAAAAGAAGGGAATAAAATAAAGCATTTATTCAATGCGTCTCTCCCTGAGAGCCATACACAGATGGCGGGACGGTTGTGTTTGAGGTGGTGAGGGAGTAGGGTGAAGGAATCAAGAAATTCGCATTTGATGTCGGCATAACGTTTCTCGCATCCGTAGTTACCTTGCCCCCTGGCTTTGTTATTACTATTGTTTTAGGAAGATACCTCGGTGCAGGTGACTTGGGATTAGGATTATATCGAATGGCATCCACGATTTACGGGATTGCAATGCTTGTGGTTGTAACAGCCCAGCAAAAACGATAAAGAGTTCAACTGAAATTTTTAAATTAACTCATCTAAAGTTTCAAAAGGTGAGAAATAACCCTTTTCAATCATATCCGAAAGCATTGTATTAGCTTCTTCAATGGATAAAAGTCCCTCTCTCACCGCTTCAACCAGGACACCAATGGTTCCTGAAACTGGGACTCCCCTTCTCTGGGCAAGCCTTCTTGCATCCCTGTCGTCAGTCAATACCTTCAGATCCCTTGATATAGCGATGCTCAGGCAAGACGACTCTCCTTTTCCCAACGATTCTGCGAGCAATCGAAATAGGAATTCTTCCTGTGATGACTCAATTTTTAATACTTTAATCCATTGCCAATCCCTTTTAGGTAAAACGTTCCTCTTCTCTCCTCGTTTTAATTCATCTATAACTTCTTCGGTTGTAAAAAGCGTGTTTTCAAACAACTTAGCCAAAATATCTTCCCTTTTGATTAAAGCGAAGTTTGATAGCACGGTATTATCTGCTACAACTGCTTCTTTTTCCACGCTCGTATAGCCTCCACCTCCGCTATCACATCCTCTTTAGAGAGTCCGCGAATCGGAACACCTTTCTCTCTCAATTCGTTTTGCAATTCCAACCTATGCACCCCGAGTAACTCCGCAGCTTTTCCTAAATTTATCTTTTCATCTAAATAGGCATTTATTATCACCGACTTATAAAGAGCTGGATTCCTCTGCCATAATTCTTTAAAAGCCGCTTCTAAAATCTCTGGCTGAATTTTGACTAATTTACATAATTCTTCTATTTCCCATCCCATCTTTTTATTCCCCCTTTATCCCTATCTATCTTTCCTTCTCGTACTTTACTTTATATTAAACTGGCTATTTATATAATGGGTATTGATAAAAAGAATTACCGGCTAATGAAGAAATTATCCATAGTTTTGGTGGAGCTTTTATATTTTAAGTAACGGGAGATAAACCATGCAACCGCACAAAAAATTCGCATTTGATGTCGGCACCTGCAAGCCCTGTAAGGGCTTATAAGAAAGCTTTACCAAAGAAATAATACAATATAGTTTATATACTACAAAATATGTGGCTATGTGGCGGAGTTCAAAGAAGACAGAACCAAATTTAACCAGATTGTATCCTCGGGCATTATCACTTCCTTATTCCTGGATATTGGATTTGTTGCATTGTTCATATTGAGTTGTAGAGGATATTTTGGACAGAGAAAGATGGGAGATGTCAGGATTTAAAGTGAGGGTACTGTCGATGGGAGATAAGCATATAATTGCAGATGTAATATATAAAATGAAAGATATGCAAATTCAAAAGAAATATAGGGGTGCAGTGGAAGAATTTGTGAGAAGGGTGTTGGAGAGATACAGGGACAAAATAGATAGCATCATCTTATTCGGGTCTGTTGCGAGAGGAGAAGCTAAAGAGGATTCTGATATTGATATCTTGGTGGTTGGTGATGTGAGCTTAGAAGAATTGGTAGAAGTATCGTTTCCAATATTATTAGAATATGGTGAACTTATTTCAGCGAAGAATATGGAAAAAGACCGTTTTGATTTTTCAGCAAAGGAAGGATATTCATTCGTAAGAAATGTCCTGAGGGAAGGAGTGGTATTATATGAAAGAATGGGAGAAGCATTTGGAGAGGGCAGAAGAAAAGCTGAGGGCGGCAAATCTTTTACTTGAGAACGACATGTTTTCTGATGCTATAAGCGAGGCGTATTATGCAATGTTTCATGCTGCCAAAGCTTTGCTTGCATTAAGGAGTATCTATCCAAAAACGCATGCTGGTGTTGTTTCGCAGTTTGGATTGCAGTTTGTTACCGAAGGACTTATTGAGGATTTATATGCAAAGAGTTTGGTAAAAGCGGAAACAAAGCGTGAAAAAGCAGATTATGACATATATTTCGAACCATCCGAAGAAGAAGCCGAAGATATTGTCAAAGATGCGGAGAAGTTTTTAGTGCGAATAAAAGAGGCGATAAAGGAGATTCACGATAAATCACAGAGTTGAGTGAAAATTAACATGCAACCACACAAGAAATTCGCATTTGACGTCGGCATAACGTTTCTCGCATCCGCAGTTACCCTGCCCCCTGGCTTTGTTATTACGGTTCTTTTAGGAAGATACCTCGGTGCAGGCGATTCAGGGTTATACAGGATGGCATCCACGATTTACGGGATTGCAATGCTCGTGGCTGCAATCGGTATTCCAGCAGCGATGATAAAAATTTAAATATAGCGGTGCCAAAATAAAAATAGGTGTTTGATATGATGGGAGTAGAAAAGAAATCCGCAGGTCCAGGATGGGTGAAACTGGACAGAATCACTATGGACCCGGAAGTTATGGGAGGTCAGCCATGCATCAGGGGGTTGAGAATACCTGTGTCATTGATAATCAAACTGATTGCTTCTGGCAAAAAGATCGAGGATATTTTAGAGGATTATCCAGAACTTGAAGAGGAAGATATAAAACAATCTTTAGAATATGCTGCCTGGGCGGTCTCCGAGAAGGTTCTTCCAGTGACACTATGAAATTTCTCGTTGATATGGCATTATCTCCAAAAACAGTGAAAGTGCTTCGGGATTCTGGGTATGAAGCCATTAGAGTTAATCAATTGGGCATGGCAAAGTCCAAGGATAGAGAAATATTAGCGTATGCCAGAAAGAATGACATGGCTGTGATAACAGCCGATTTGGATTTCGGGGATATTTTAGCTCACACAGGTTATAAAAAGCCTTCAGTGATAATTTTTCGTTTGAAAGATCCATCTCCTGAGCATGTTAACTCCCTTCTTCTTTCGGCTATCCCTCATATAAAAGACTCATTGGATAAAGGCTCTATTATAGTAATAGACGACTATCGAATTCGTATCAGAGAGCTTCCTGTATTATGAAAGTTATAGATTTCTTGATTTGGGTCATCACGATGAAATCTACCGGAAGAGGTACTGAATGTTATCGTTTAAGGTGGTAAGGTTATAACCGTGCACCCATCCCAAAAATTCGCATTTGACGTCGGCATAACGTTTTTCGCATCCGTAGTCACCCTGTCCCTTGGCTTTGTTATTACGGTTCTTTTAGGCAGATACCTCGGCGCAGGCGATTTAGGGTTATACAGGATGGCATCCACGATTTACGGGATTGCAATGCTTGTTGCTGCTATTGGCATTCCCGGAGCGATGATAAAAAAC
>Ga0190354_1000101_pt1 | contig 13433 bp, 7 predicted proteins | sample 4872131213_MG_FD_163436 | JGI IMG/M metagenome (GOLD analysis project Ga0190354, IMG submission 163436) | Hydrothermal vent microbial mat bacterial communities from Southern Trench, Guaymas Basin, Mexico - 4872-13-12-13_MG | ecosystem: Environmental > Aquatic > Marine > Hydrothermal vents >...
GACTATAATCTACGTCTTTTGTACCTGTTGTTGAGGAATTGCCATCAAAGTAAATTGTAGCGACTACGTCTACCTTTCCCGATGGGTCACTGCTGTTTGAATACAGGGTCACCTTACCAATTAGCTTGGTTCCATTATAAAGCTCTGCGGTCCCTACCTGTTGCCATCCTGAAGTGGGAGGTACCATGCTGTATCCCGCGGGGATTGTCCCGGTCATCGTCACTGTGTCGCTATATCCTGCGGGATTCTCTGCCACAAACACATAGTTTGTTATTGCACCAGTCGTGCTCGTTCCAGGGATTACAGAAAAGCTGAACGTTGAACTGGTCGCTATCGCCTCTGAAGCACATAATATTGCTATAACCATTACCATCGTCGTCAGTGCCATACTCACCTTCGCCCTCTTCTTCACCATCGCTCATATCACCTCCATTACTTTAACCATAACAATAGCCAGGAAGACGAAGATAAGCGGATTGATTGCCGCTGCGACAATCCTGCTAAAAAACACCGCTTTCTTGCCCCCGCTCGCGCTCAATAACTCCTTCGCTATCAGCAGTATGATCAAAACAGCTACGGCAAAAGCGCTAAAAATCGCTGCCTGACCAATCGCCGCTGTCGTTGTCGTTGTCGTGGTTATAGTTGTAAGCATCGCTTTTACACCTCCTCCATACTCATTTCTCTCTTAGGCATTGCTTTTCTCCTCCTTTTTACGCATATACATGCACAAGGATGTTTCATGTTTCCAACATGTGCTTTTAACATAGGGAAAAGCAATATATAAGCTTTTCGGTACATATATAAACCTTTCGGTTTAGGCTTGGGGCTACTGCATTAATGGCAGATAGATAGGAATGTTATGTTTTTAATGATAAGATAGGAAACAGGAGTGAAGGATAAATGAATATATCAAAAGAGAAGAGGGTGAGGGATGTGATGACGAGGGGTGTCATTACGGTGCCGTTTGACACTCCAGTAAGCGAAATAGCAAAACTCCTGGTACGGGAGCGTATATCAGGTATCGTGGTAACTGCGCCAAACGGAGAGGCAGTGGGTGTTATATCGGAGATAGACATAATTAAAGTTTTTGAGAAAGATTGGGACAAATTAACGGCAGAAGATGTCATGTCCTCGGTTGTGAGGACAATAGACCCGGAAACGACGTTAAGAAAAGCTGCAGCGATTATGCGCGATTTGAACATCCACCGGTTAGTGATTCTCTCTCTAAAGCCCGCTCCTGGCGTTCCCATAGGGATATTAACGGCGAGTGACATACTGAGAGCGAGCATCGAGTAACACACCGTGCATACGAAAGTAGATAGAGCTGAGCGAAGAAAGAAGCGATTAAAGTGCCCATGAGTGTTCAGGACAGGCGATGCGGTACTACCTCAAGGAAGCAATCAGGAGAGGACTGGACGATGAGTATGAGTATATGTGTGTGCCTAACGACAAGGGTGAAACATGCGGGGACATTAAGAAGTGCATTGGATGCGACCTGTTTGGGTTCATGACACGATAAAAAAGGAACAATACTGCCAACGCATCCGGAAGGGCATCCAGGAGGCGCTTTTACAAGGGTGTCGCCCGTTAAAGTTGCACCAGCTATGGGCTTATTACCGTTTGATGACAATGCAGTTGTTGATTTTCTAACAAGAAGACACAGAATGGCAGGAGGAAAGATGGAAGGTGATATTGTTAACGTTGAGATTGGAGTCAATCTGTACAAGGGTGGTATAGCAATAGATATTGCGAGAGTGGGAGGAGAAGAGAGAATTAACGAAAAGGAGAGGACAGTTAAGATTGAATACTTTTTAGAAGAGGAAGAAGAGGATATCAAAGGTTCTTGAAGCCCTTAGATTTCTATCGAACTACTCGAAACAGGCAAGGTTGCTTACTGACTTCACGCCCGATATAATCCTGATTGCGTTTCAGGATGTGTATTCGCACAGATTGCAGAAGGCTCTGACTCTGAGTGGTGGAGCAATAAATCTGGAGCGGTTAGAGGCGGTGCTCAGCGATGTCCGGGAGTACAGTCCATGGATAATTGGAGGAGTTATGCCGGGGTAATAGAGGGCGAAGAAGAAGTGATAGCGAAATTAGAGGAACTGGGAGTGGGGGTCAAGCGAACAAATGAAGCATTAACGGAAGCGGTGGAGTATCTGGAATTGAATTTTATAGGTTTTTATGGTGTACTTTTAGAATTTGAGAAAAGAATGAGTGTAAATATGCAAGAAATTAATTCAAAACTCTGGATTATGGGTTGGATTATGGAGGGGGCTAAATGCTGTTTAATCTTTCTTTCTCTTTTACTTTCTTTCTCCTTAAAAAATCGATTAATCGAGTAAGCGCATATCCCACAATAGCACCAACAATAGCCTCCCACAGTATAATTCCTAAAAATTTTATAAAAAACAATATTTTTGAAACAATTGATGGAGGTAAGCCATTCAATATTGTGTAACATTTTTTATCTATTTCTTCTAACTTCTTGATCGCCATAGATTTACGCTTATCGGGTGGGAGAGTCTGGTTTCCCACAATCTTCCACATTGAATTGAGATCGTCTACCAATATATTTTCAATTCTACCCCATTCTGGAATACTCGGAAACGATCTCCCGTATCCCGCTATAAGAGCATCTCGAAAAGGATTTAATAGAGGATCCATCTTAGCCCAATCATCCAATGCCTCTCTGGAAGCTGGTATCATCGCCGTGGCATTAGCATACCGTGTCTGTGATTCTTTATTCGTGGAAAGGAATTTTATGAACTCCCATGCTTCATCAGAATTACCACTTTTTCGCCAGATAGCCAGATTACTTCCTCCAATAAAAGTATATGTGCCCGCTTTTCCCGCTGGTGGTAGAGCAGTACCAACATTCTCAGACTTAATTTTTCCTTCTTTATCTACATTTAAGTCTTTTAACAGTTTTAGCAACCACGGACCAGAATAAACCATTGCATATCTCCTATTCACAAATCCATTATCAATTTCGGTCGCTGTTGAATTAAAATCTTCTGATCCGGTATAACCATTTAATGATAAATCAATATAAAATGTCATTCCATCCCTCACTTTTTCTTTGGATAAACAAAGTTCTCTTTCTCCTGAAGGCTTATAATTGATCATTTTTCCCCCACTCCCATATATCCAGGGTATAATGTTATGACCTAAGACCCATTCCTTCCCTTTGCCTTCTTTTCCCCCTGGAATCCCGAAAGCCGTAATATTACCATTAAATTGTTTATTAAGTGCTTTACAAGCATTTTCAAGGGCATTCCAGTTTTTTATATCTTTTTCGGTTAGGTCTGCTTCATTAAAAATATCTTTCCAATAATACATTACCCTAGCATCAAGAAACCATGGAATTGCATAAAGCGTCTCATAACCTTCTATTTTACAGCTTGATAGAGAACAATCATAATACTGCTGTAAACCCATATCTACATCTTCTTTTACTTTATCGGTAAGTGGCATCAAAATATTTTTATCGGCAAATTCTGCGGTCCAGGTTGAGGGCATTTGTAAAGCATCTGGGTGAGGATATCTTTTTTTAGATGCCGCTTTTAAAATCTCTTCGTGTGCCGAACGCCAACCAATAATCTTCAATTTGATTTTAATATCGGGATGAGCTTTTTCAAAAATATCTATTTCTTTCAGAATAGAAGTCTGACTAATAACTGAAGCCCAATCGACAATATTTAAGTCTACTATGACAATATGACTTCCATTTCCTAAGTGGGGAGGAAATTCACCAGAAGGATCGGTAATCTCAAATTTAAGATCGTATTTTTCTGCAAATTCATTTATTTCCTCTTTTGTTGGCGTTATTTCTTTAATTGGTCCATTAGGCATCATCCAGAATATTACTTCTTTTGGATAATTATGTATTCTATGGGCACCTGTAACGTGCCAACAGGATACAGAAATAGAAATCAAAAGCAAAACAAAAGCCAGATATACTGATAATTTCCTCACGCAAATATCTTCAGGTTTCATTAGCCCCTTAATTAGCCCCTTATTATGACAACCTTATCGCAGGTATCCAGTCATCGTATTTCTTCCCGTTAACATCCTCGAACGAGGTGCAGTTTAGCCACCCATTTTGGTTTTGTAGCGTCCTATTATGATGAATCTGCGGATACGAGCCCGTGCGGATGGTGAAGTTATACTCCGTATTTGGATACAACATAAATGGTTCAGGGAAAGATAGATTGTACCAGTCTCCACCATAGCCTTTCCATGGTAGAGTCTCGATACTCCACGTCTCATTATAAATTCTTGCGTATTCTGTGTGACCGCCTGTTCCTTCGCATGGGTATGTGTAGAGTTTGGATACGGCAATTATTTGATTTAGCTTTATTGTTCCATTGTGCATACCAGAGATGCTCGGATAAGTCCCGGGACCTGCATCAAAAAATAGATAAGGGATTGGATCGCTTGTATTTATCTGCCAGTATGGATTATACTTTCGCTCAGCAAAGATGTACCAAGAAGTTGCGCCGACGTGCAGCCTATTATTGTAAACCAACCAACCTGTGGTGACTCCATCGTGACAAGCTGCTACGATCCCCTTTCCATTGGTGTTATTAGCTGAGGTTTGGGCTTTGCGAATTTCTGAGATATACTCATCCGATTTATTGGTTTCATTCATGATCTGATATGCGATGCACATGTGCGCAGTTCCCTCGAACCACACGCCATCTTTGTCGGTATTAAAATCAAATCCTTTAAATCCACAGCCTTCTGGACATGGAGTGACATTACAATTATCTTCAACCCATTTTACACCAGCACCATACTCTTTACCCAACACCATCAATCCCCAGGTATTTACATCGGCGGGTAGAACTTCTTTGTTGATCGTTTCATCATCCTTCTTGAATGTTCCGGTCCAAAAATGTCCGTCATCTTCATTCCACATAGACCTCACAAAGTTTTTTGCATGTATTGCTCTGCTTTGCCACACAGAATCGTTTGTTGCACGATAGAGTTTCATAAACGCAACATAGACATCGAGGTTATGTTCAGTGGATTTCCATGATAGTTTTGTTTGATTTGCACCCCAGCCCTCATAGCCGCCTGTGTATCCGCCATAATATCTGGTATCATAAGTGTTGTTGTATATCCAATCACCTAAACGCTTGGCAGATTCTAAGTAGGTAGTATTACCAGTGTTTTCGTAATAACAAAGCAAGGCAATCATAGTCCATGCAACGTTGCCCGTATGAGTGCCTACACAGTATCTATCTTCATCCCATCTTTGCTCTGAATCGTTCCACCAACCCGGCAAGCGTGCTTTTCCCTGATAATCAGCAATATCCCCTGCCTGGTATGCATTTCTTAAACGCCCATCATTAAAGTACCGATCATGATTTTGGCAGTAAATGAAACTATCACCTAAAATTTTTGCCCTTCTCCGATCTTCTTCAGAACCTCTTGCCATAAAGGCTAACATTGCCAACGCATTATCGTATGTAAAAGCGACATTTTTTATATACTTGTCTTCCGAAGCGGAAGTGGTTTCGTAACTCGCCAAAAATCTTAAATCATCCAAACGTTGTTTATTGTATCGTATATCATCCAAATAAAAAGTACAACCATTGGGATTGAGGGTGGTGTTGGTAACCCAACAAAATCCCCCTATAACCCTGCTTAAATTTTTACCTGTTAAATCGATCGTGTACTGCTTCCATTCAGTTGTTAGATTAATAACCCCTGTTGAAAGAGCAGGATGGAGCGAATCGGAAAACAGAGCGATTTGTTGATCTGTCTTCGGGTCCCAACCTATACCACCGATTTTAAATTCTATCTTTTCTGTGCCATTCGCTCCTTTCGCCCAAAAACTCAGGTTAGTTGCACCTGTTAGATTGTATCCGCCTGCTGAACAATCTCCCCAGTTGTTCTCTGGATCCTGCCAGTAAATACCAGCCCAGTTCTGTTGTGCATCGGTGTAAACATTAAAACTTTTATTAACTTTATATTCATATTTTATGTCATCTAAGTAGAAAGTACACCCATCTGGATTGTTATCCTTGTTTGCAACCCAGCAGAATCCTCCTATTATATGACTTAGATTTTCATTACTCAAATTAATGGCATATCGTGTCCAGTTATTGGTTAAAGTAATGATTCCCGAACTCACCGGGCCGCATGAATCCTGATATGGCTTGTCAGGATCGTAAAGTGTAACTTTGTCGTATTTTATGTCGTCCAAATAAAAAGTACAGCCGTCGGGATCAGGATCGTTAACATCGTTGAAAAGGAAAGCAAATCCTCCAGCAATGTCTGATAGATTCCTACCTGATAAGTTAATCTCATACTCTGTCCAATTTGTATATAATTCAACCCATCCACCTGTTGTCTCGTTAATTAACACTTCACCAGATGTATCGTCTGGATACCCCATTAGAAATTTCACTTTCAATCCGGGCTCATCTGTTCTTGCCCAAAAAGTTAATTTTGTGGCACCAGTTAAGTTATAACCATAACCCGAGTCACCTACCCAGTTGTTTTCAGGATTCTGCCACATAACACCATTCCACTTCCAACCATCGTTTCCTGCAGCGCCATTCCATGTAACCTTTATGCAGCTTGTACCTGAGTGAGGATTCTCCATCCAGTTGTCATCGAATAGCATATTAGTGGCACCGTTATACCAACCAGAAGGGAAATAATGATTATTTGCTGCATTCTTATCGGTGTACACATTATAAGCATGTCGATTGATGCCTCCTACCTTAAACTCCATTCTCTCTCCGCCTCTTTCCCCTTTTGCCCAGAATGTTAATTCTGTTGCACCGGTCAAATTAAAACCACCAACTTTGTCACCCCAATTGTTCTCCGGATCCTGCCAATAAATACCTGACCAATTATACCCTTGTGAACCATTTGCGGAATAAGTAATTTTTATGCAGTTTGCACCGGAATGCGGGTCAGTGGTATAGCTATCGTTAAATGTTACATCATCCCAGTCGCCCATCCAGCCTGATGGGATATAATGATTATTTACATAAAAATCAGCAGAGTAAGTAATTTTTATGCAATTTGCGCCTGAATGTGGATTGGTGGTATAGCTATCGTTAAATGTTATATCATCCCAGTCACCCATCCAGCCTGATGGGATATAATGATTACCTGCCGCATCTCTGTCAGTATAGACATCAAAAAACTCATTATATTTATCCATTACCTCATATAAATGTAGATACGCTTTTTCTTCATGTGTAACATTTACTGGGGGTTCTATCGTCAAATCCTCTGTATCGGCGGTTGACCATGCTCCATCATCGTCTTGCACTTTGAAGTAGATCGTATGCGTTCCAACCGAAATATCAGATGCTGGTTTGATGAAAGATGAAAAAGTACTCAGCTGACCATCAATGCTCGATCTCCAATTATATGCTACTACAGAACCATCAGAATCAGTTTCGTGACCAGTAAAGGATACAATATCCTTTTCTTGTTCTGCTGCTGGGTCCGGTATTATGGAATCAATGATTGCAGTTGGCGGTTGATTTTCCTGCACTGGTATAGGAGTAGGTGCAACAAAGGAAATATTGTCGAGATAAATCGTGCACCCTTTAGGGTTTTGATCTCGGTTAGTGACCCAACAGAAACCTCCTATTACCATGCTAAGATCTTCTTCACCTAAGCTGATGTTATATTCCTTCCATTCTTTCGTCAATTCAATGACAGGTGGATCGGTCGTCACCGGTCCAAATGAATCTTTGAATTTCTTTCCCCAAACTTTGATACCTCCAGTCTTGAATTCCGCTTTTTCTGTCCCATTCTCCCCTCTTGCCCAGAATACAACCTTCAGTGCTCCTGAGAGATTGTATCCAGGAAGGTCACCCCAATTCTTCTTAGGAAATTGCCAGTAAATACCTCCCCATCCCTCCCCTCCTGGCGTATATTTTATCCTTATGCACGTGTCTCCTGATTGTGGATTATCAGAACATGCTTCATCAATCACTTCTTGAGGACCTCCATGCCAATTCTCAAGGTCACCCATCCAGCCTGAAGATATAAATCGGTTTTCGGGTGAGTATGCATCCTTATATACAAAGCAAGGCATTGCAGGTCTCCTATCTCTCGGTTCTCTTTTAAATCCTCCTCTGACCTCCTCAGGGACAAGTTCTTTGAGCAATGGTTTTATTGAACCATTTGAGTAGTATATACCCCAATGTTCTCCCACTTTTCCTCCCTCTAATATCTTCCTCTTCTCGTCAAATGCTTCAAAATAAAAGTACTTGATGCCTCTCTCCTCTGCTAATCTCTTAAATTCTGATAAGAACAACATTTGGTTCTCCTCGCTCGGGACCGCCAACCCTTCTGCATATCCACCACTTGGCCACCCTGTCTCTCCGATAATTACATCTTTCCCGAAAGTTTCGTTCAAATACTCCCATCTTTCCACGACATACTCTGCGGAATTATTGACATGTTTCCCCTCCCAATATGGAAAGATATGTGCGACAATAAAATCAACATTTTCAACAAGCCCCGGATGACTTTCCCAAACATTCCATGTCTCAGCAGTTGTCACAGGCAGATTTGTATTGTTCTTGACCTCTTTAATATATTCAATCAGCTCATCTTCCGTCAGATCTCCTCTCAGTAAAACCTCATTTCCTACAATTAAACCTTTAACATGGCTCATGTTTTGATTTGCCACCCATATCAACTCCTGTATCTCCTTCTCGTTAATCTTCTTATTTTTTGAAATCCATGCACATGGATAACAGTCAAGACCTGCCTCTTCACATATTCCCGGTATTTCGCTGAGATTTCCCTCCATACTATATGTTCGAATAGAATCAGTAAGATTTTTCAGGAAATAGATGTCCTCCCTCATCTCTTCAATTGTTGGATAGAATCCAGAAGCCTCATTCTCTCTGTAAGGACCATAACATACTCCTACAAATTTCTTCAGTTTCTCTCTTACGTACATACTTTTGTTCATTTTGTTATTCCACACAATTCCCTCATTAGCCACAGGTTCGGCATATACCGTTATATTATGCATTCCAGCAACACCCGGGGCAGTCCATTTGAAACTTACATTTGTGCTACTCCTGCTCACAAGGGAAGATATTGTTTTATTACTCTGATTCACTCCGTCCACAATGAAATCAACAGTTATATCAGATTCATTTTTTAAGCCAATGTTCCTTATTGTTGCATTAACAATTATCGTTGAATTGATTTCTATGAAACCGATTACATCTACATTAATTACAGCAATGTCATGCTCTGGCAGAACTTCAAAACTCAAATCGGCAGTATCATTGGCACCAAATTTATTTGCAGAGATTGTCACATTATATGTTCCAAATAAAGAAGTATTTCCGAATGTCCCTTTATAATTCCCAATCAATCCTTCAGATAATGTTATCCATTCAGTTGAGCTATCTGGCTTCATAATATTTGCACTTACATTATCAATTGAAATATTTGCTTCTGTTTCATTTTGCACAACGCAGTATATTGTTACGGTTTCGTTCAAGCCATAAGCCGTTTTGTCGGTGTAGGCTTTTGTAATATTCAATTCCAGCCTCCAGAGGCTCTCGTTCACAAACGGGTAATAATCATAATCCGGACCAAGATGCGGTATTTCTGTGTCTCCTATTCCATCTCCGGCTATTGCATGCTTACCTGTCCCGCTACCATCATCAACGCCTGTATAGTCAGACCAGTAGTTACCTTCAAGAAGGACTGTATGATGCCAGTCATTACTTTCAGGATCGCTATCGTATGCATTTTTGCTATTATTTATGAGATTATTATAGAAAATAAGGCTTTTGTAAGAATCATATAAACGGATACCATGATTGTTTGAGGATATTGTGTTATTCTCAATTGTAGAATACCTTGCTTTGGAAAGATATATGCCATCATCTCTGTTATTCCTGACAGTATTGTTTTTTATCTTTGCTGAAATTGTATAGAGACCTTTGCATTTTATTCCATCTCCAGTATTGTTTTTTATTATGTTATCTTCTATAAAAGCATCGTCTCCCCTACTATATAGGTATATACCAATTCCGCTACCTCTGTTGTTCCTTATGATATTTCTTTCCACGATTGCGTCTTCATCTGCCCAATATTCGTATATTAGACCTCCTCCACAGTTCTCAATGACGCTGTCCCTCAATATGAGGGATTCACCGCTACGGAAATGTATTGCATCCTTATCGCAGTTCTTAATTGTGGAATTATAAATGGAGAGGTCACATTCAGGTGCATACACGCCATAACCTCCAGCATGTTCTATTATAAGACCGGTTATGTTCGCTCTTCTCACATCATCCAGATAAACACCGTTCCCTCCACAACTGACAGTATTGTTTATTATCTTCGCTGAGCTAATTGTAGTAAGACCTGTGCATTCTATACCGTCTCCTGTGTTGTTCGTTATTATGTTATCTTCTATAAAAGCATCGTCTCCCCTACCATATAGGTATATATCAATTCCGCTACCTCTGTTGTTCCTTATGATGTTCCGCTCTATGATTGCATCTTTATCTGCCCAATATTCGTATATGACACCTCCTCCACAGTTCTCCAGGATGCTGTCTCTCAATATGAGTGAATCACCTTTATAGAAGTGTACTGCATCTCTACTGCAGTTCTTAATCGTTGCGTTGTTAATATTCAAGTCTGAATTATACGCATAGACCCCATAATTGCTTGCATTTTTAATTGTAAACCCACTAATGCTGATATCAGCACTGCTCACATAAACACAATCACCAATCCCTCCACCATTAATAATCGTTGTATCCCTGTTTTCACCTTCAATCGTCAAATACTTTTTGTCTATCCCTATATTTTCACGATAAGTTCCGTTCCGCACGAAAATAGTATCGCCATCGCGGGCATTATCTACCGCTTGCTGTATCGTTGCATAATCCTCAGGCACATATATCGTCCTTGCTGTGGAGACGCCTGCGAGAGCACTCAGTATTAAAAATGAAGCGAATACAAGGAAAACAAACTTTCTCGCCCCACACCTCATTGCCCTTCCACCTCCTGCTGTAACAATAACATTGACCTGTATAAATAAATTCCCCTCTTTCATTTCATAACCGGGCTCCAAATCCTATCGCCTGTGCGCTTCCCCTATCAGTTCACCTATATTTTTATAACCATTATTGCGAATATACTCCTTCAAATCCTCCTTTATCCTTTTAAATATGCCATGACCCTGAGTTACCAGCGCACTACCTATCTGGAACAGGCTTGCACCGTTCCTCGCATAATCTATCACATCCTTCGCGGAGAAGATGCCACCAACCGCAATTATCGGTATCTTCAACTCCTCATATAGCGAGAAGACCACCTGCTTCCCTCCCGCTGTGAGTGCCCTGCCCGACTTACCACCATAACCCGTGGGATTGCCAAGAATGGGTATATCAAGCGTGCGGTCAATAGGTCTGCATATAACCGTATTAATCGCCGTGATAGCATCAGCACCTGCCCGTTCCAGTGTCATCGCCAGTCCAGCGATGTCCCCTATATTGGGTGATAACTTAACCGCGAGCGGGATATGGTGAGGATGTATAACCTCCCGTATCGCCCTTATTATGCTCCTTAACAGCTTGGGATTGTTCTCCATGGATACAAAATCACTATGCGGGCATGAAGCATTGAACTCCAGCATCTCTATTGGATAGTTCAAAGCGACCTTCGCCACCTCTCTACTCTCCTCTACATCCCTTGCAAATACGCTCAGTATCAATGGCACATTTGCACGCTTCGCATCTTCTATCTCCGGTCCATAATCTCTTATCCCCGGATTAGGCAGCCCCATTGCATTCACATAGGTCTGAGTCTGGGGAGCGACCTCAAAGAACGTTGGATTTGGATACCCCTCCTGCTCCCTCACTCCTACCGATTTGGTCACGAGCGCACCGGCACCCGCGATTGCGTATCGGTAAAGCAATTTCCCGGAGACACCGAAACCCGCCGCATTCGCAATTGGATTGGGGAACTCAATCCCGCAGAGATGCGTCTCCAACAGAGGCTCATATTCGGGTGTGAACGCAGGTGATGGAACTGATGATAAACTGCAATTATTGTTATTGATTTTTATCCTCTTCCCACTCTTCGCTCGCTTCCAGCATCCAAATTCCGTACCCTCCAGCTCCTCCGCATCAAATACCGGTCCTTCGGTACAAACACGGTATCCACCGAGGTCACAGGCGCCACAGGCTCCACAACCACATTTCACTATCCGCTCGACCGCAATCTGAGTGGGTATTCCCGCACGCTTCGTGATTCCGCAAACGCGCTTCATCATCAGTTCCGGACCGCAACAGAGCACCTGGTCAAAATCTTCACCCCGTAGCGTTGATGATAGCAATTCCGTCACCACACCCCTGAAACCCTGTGATCCGTCTTCTGTCGCTACTCGCACATCACACCCTATATCCTGAAATTCCGCTACATACAGTAGTTCCGATTCGCTACGCGCACCCACAAGAACCGTTATATCTTTACCCAATTCCCGCGCTCGCTTAGCCGCGAACAGCAATGGCGCTACTCCATATCCGCCACCAACAATGCAAATCCTGCTGCCGTGAATCCGAAATCCCCTGCCATACGGTCCCCTCAGTCCTATCAAATCACCCTCACGCTTCTGATGCAGGCTGTGTGTGCAATCGCCCCTATCGGCAATAGCGAGTTCTATCTGCTCACCCCCTCCACTTACATCCGCAATTGAAATCGGTATCTCATCCACACCAGGATTCCACACCATAACAAATTGCCCGGGTTCACTTGCACGCGCTATCGCATCTGCGATAAATAAGAATGTCTTTATCTCGCTATTTGCTACTTTTATACGCGCTATTGGATAGAGCGCAGGTGCAGTAAGCGGTGACATCGCATCTCTGTTTCTGCTTTCTTCTCTCATTATATCAATATATTATCCAAAGCTTATACGCCTGTAACTCGCCATTTCCACACCGCTCAGTTCTACACCGCCCTCCACTGCCTTTATCTCCGCACCCTCAAACTCAGGCATACCGCATAACAAATGCTGCTCAGGGTGCGTGCCCGGCTTGATATTGCAACTTATTACAATTCGCCTGCCAGCCGAGACGACAAATTTCAGGCGAGCCGATGCTGGATGGTCTCCCGGCAGTACAATCAATGGCGAATTCAATTCCCTTATCATGTATAGCACGCATCTCAATCCACTCACTATTCGGTCACCCGTACCGAATGCGGAAGCAACGAGTAAATCATCGGGCTCCAGCGCCAGCACAAATTCGCCTTTCGGTGTATCAACAAATAATTGCCTCCTGATACCTGCTTTAACCACTCCCAGAGTGCCACTGTTGCCCTCTACAACGAGCATCTCATCCCCTCTCAGGGAGATCATATCTTCTCTACATTCTCCGACTGGCAAGCGGGACAGATTACCT
>Ga0190354_1000103_pt1 | contig 13280 bp, 11 predicted proteins | sample 4872131213_MG_FD_163436 | JGI IMG/M metagenome (GOLD analysis project Ga0190354, IMG submission 163436) | Hydrothermal vent microbial mat bacterial communities from Southern Trench, Guaymas Basin, Mexico - 4872-13-12-13_MG | ecosystem: Environmental > Aquatic > Marine > Hydrothermal vents >...
ATAGCGTAAGCGAAGGAATATCGAAGGGTGTAGGGAATCAAACTATTCCTACTCTACTATCCTCTCCTGTTATGGAAATAGGAACTACTCCTGTTTCTATCCCTCTCGTACAAACAGGAGCTACTGTAACACAAAAACATCAAGTAGATATAAACGTGAAATTCGAAGGTCAACCACCAAAAGGAGTTGATAGGGAGAGTCTAAAAGAAATAATAAGAACCGAAATAGGTAAAGCAATAAGATCTGTATTCTGAGGTGATTAAATGGTAGAGAATGCATCTATTATAACATTTGGTAACAATGCAAGTGCGATGGTGATAAGTTATGAATGTGACTACAGAACTGGAAATGTGCCTATAGATGTATTAGGTAGAAATAGAAACGATTATCAAGATTTAGGATTGTTTCCTACCGAACATCATTTTACTTTATTCGCAGAAAATAATTCGCAGTATCGTAGTCTTCTTCAAGAGTTATACAAACATGAAGAAATAGAATTTGGATATAATGAGTCTACGAAATTTTATGGTGTTCCTACTCGTATCCACAAACATCCTATGCGAGCTGGTAAAATTAAGGATTTGTATATTGTAGATGTTGATGTACTTTCAACTGATCCTTTACGATATGGTAAGAAGTTTGAAGCAACTCGAAGTTTAGCTGGTGAAAGTGGTTCGTTCAATCTTCCAGCAGTTATTGGTGATACTAAGACTCCTATCAGCCTTCATTTCGATATTTATGATGTAAACAGAAAGACCGTTACTGGATCAGATTCTGGCAGTTATTTATTATTTGGTAGAAAAGATCAAATTGGCTTTGATCATCTCTATGAACATTATATTGCAATTCCGCGATGGAAAGATTTTTGGGATAACCATGATTGGCAGCATAATTATATTCTTCCACCTCTTAATCTAACGAGTGGCACGTTCACATATGGCAGTAAAACCATTAAATGGGAATGGGGTGTTCATCATGCACGATGGAGTTTCAATCATCCTTATATTATTCAATGTTTATGGCTAAATGACGATTATTTTCATGATTTTCCTAAGACGAATACCGCTTATACATACATACCTTCTTTCTATCCATGCGATTTGACGCTACAAACAGAACGGTTAACGGCTGCAATGGGGGCAGTATCTGTAGATTTAAAAGGTGATACTAATATAGATAAAATACATATTTTAGCAGATGTAGAAGTCCCTCTTATCTGGTGTCCTTGGCGAGATTTGAGAGATGGAATAAATCTTTTTGTCTGGGATAGTATAAACGGTAGCTGGCAGCCTTTAGCTACACGTGATTTACATCCTCGTAGTATTGATTCGGGTTTCAAACACATTGATATTACTTTAAATTATTCGAGTGTATGGAATGTGAGTAACGGAATGATACTCTTGTTTTATAATCAAAAACTCGGTACAAAGTTTTTCGATCCTGATCAATGTCCTTTAGGGTTTGATATAATGATTGATACTCAGCGATATCTCAGAAATTCAACGTTTAAGGGTGTTTCAACAGGAACCAATTATTTTCGCATACGGGTGTTCAGGAAAGAGCATAGAGTGGCTACAATCATTCCACGTTATTATGAAATATTACAATATGCTATCATCAAAGGAATAAACAATATTCCCAATAATACAGTACAAATCCACATAGTTAATGCTGCATCAGACGCAATTGGAGAATTTAAATACCGCACAATTGAAATTCCGAGTAATCAGTGGTCTGGTGAACATCTGATTCCTTTAGCAAGTATAGAGTATTTGCCTAACGCATCTTATATAGGAATATTAGTCCAGTTAAAAGAAGAGCTATTAAATGCAGGTACTCTTCCTGGAGTAGAGTTGTATAATATGGCAGGTGCAAAAACTTTAGAAATATGCGGTGGAGAAGTTGAGGTGGATACAAAAATTTATGGTAAACAAAAAGAAACTGCACAATATGTACGAGCTACTCATTCGGATAAATCTATCCTTAAAGAATATAGTCAGATAGAAACTTTAAGGGTAGTAGAGATTCATGATGAATTAGAACCATATAGAATCACACGATTACAAGGACCCTGGATTCAGGGTCATTATGAATTGAATGCTAAGGTGAGTGATAAATTTACATTTGACCCATTTGAAAATATATATAATAGCTATTATGAAAAATCAGGTGGTGTGAGTATATCATCATCTCTTGTAAATTTAGGAAGTGGTTCTATAACTTATTTAATTTCACCAAATCTTCCTATTATTGAAATCCCCACTCTTTATTTGGAAGGAAGTGTTTCTCACATTTACGTTTCAGGTGAAAATGAAGATTTCTATGAAGTAAGTTATATTTCTAATCACACAGGACATTTAGGTACATCTGAGATAGACTTACGAGGTCGTGAACGATTCTTTCTTAAGCTTCAAGGTGGGAGTTTCTCTGCACTTCATGTTGGTTGTGGTTTAGGTAGTGTTTACAATCCTCTTCCTTGGGCTGTTCCTAATGGTCCTACTACTTATTACTACTCAAAAGATAAGAATATAGATGCAGATTTACATGTTGAATATAGAGCAGCTTATTATACATGACAAATATTAGTTCAGTTTGGCAAGTAGGAGATGCAACTTTTAAAGCAGTAGAATTTGACGAGGATACTACTCTTGCTACTACTCATGCTAAATTCGTAGGAGAAACCGGTAGTTTTGTTTCACAAGAGATAAGTGGTGCTACTTTACGGATTAGAGCTTTTACTGAAAATTTAAGTTCATTAATACAAGAATTACATAGTGCAGATATACTAAAACTACGAAGATATGATGGATATCTTCAATATGTCGAATTCAATAGAAGAAATTCACGATTAGAAGCACCTATTGTTCATGATAAAGAGGTTGAACTGGAGTTCATAGCTGCTGATCCTTACAAATATTCTCCAAATGAAAATTCCGTATCATTTAATTTAGATAGTACATCAAAAGAATTAACTATAAATGTCGATGGAGAAGTCAAAACACCATTAGGATTTGCAATAGAGAGCTATCGATTAGCATCTGTAACAAAGAGTTATTCTTCAACTGGTAAATCTTATGAAATAACGGGTTATGGCACAGTTAAGGCGAGTGAATGTAATATTAGAGCTCTAATAAATATTCCCAATTCGAGTTGGTTTGATGAAAATGGAATATTATTCCCAAGTCATGAAAATGAAAGCGGATGGATATGGAGAGAACTTAGTATGTGGGAAAAAGAGTGTATAAATGCTGCTGATGCTTTTATTTTTTATAATCACACTCCTATAGCTACACCTTATGTTCTTAATTTTATCCAGGTTTCATCTACCAAGGCTGTAGAAAGAGATATTATGTTCAAAATTCATTATTTACGATTGTGGAATTGTTTTCCTTCTGAAACAGGAAGTGGTTGGGATTATCGTATAAGACCAAACGGCTGGAGTTTATCGATTTGGAATGATGATATAAAAGAGTGGCAGGTTATTCATTCAAATATTCAAAATGAAGGTGATTCTAAATATGTTCATTTCAATGACTATAGTGGAAATCCAATCTTAATTGGATATAAAAATACAGTACTCCGCACTGGCATTCGTTACTTCGAATCCGTACTTGCTCTGAATCAATTTCAAATAGGAATACGTGGTCAATCTATAGTTTCAGTTTTTCAACTACCGAATGTAGATAGCCTTGCTCCTGTCGAAATAACATTTTATGGTCCTTCAGATTTTAATGGGAAGATGCATGTAAACATCTATCCAGCTACAGTGCTGGATGTCAATAACCGGTCTTTTAATCCAAATATAGTTTTAAAATCTTTTACTATTGACGGAGAATTTTGGGGTGGTACTCATATTGCATATTTTAATCCTTTAGGATATGATACTTTTGCTATTGAATTGAATCCTGAATACACAGGTACAGCACCAAGAGTAAATATTTATCAGTCTTCTACTACTGGTGATGGATTAATATTTTATGAAAGAACGATTGCAGGAGAACAAATATTTAATGTCACTCATAATTCTGAAACTATAGTATCACAAGTGAACTATAAAACTCCTGTGAGGAACCTTAAAATTAGAAGTTTGTTGGATAGAAGTACCGAATTAGTTTTTGAAAAATCATTCTTAGGTGAGAATGGTCATTTTAATGATTCTAATTATTATAGATTTAACCCTTTTGAAAGTGGACATGTCAATGATTGTGTAGTAGCCAAAGCATCTGGTGCAAGTGTTTATTCTTCACAAATAATTTTAGATTCGGGTGAATGGGTTCAATTTGGATTATATTCCTTAGCACCATTTGCCAACTTTCCTGAGGGGCATTGGAGCGGTAGTGGAAATGTAGATGCTTATATTTCTCTCAACAGCACAACTGATACTAATTACATGTATAAAGTAGTATTTGCAAATTCTCCGTATAAATTTCCTCTTTATAATAGTGGTTGTAATCTTTTAGGAAAAGATCATTTCTATTTACATTTAGTAGCTACTACTTATACTACAATATCGAACATGGAAATTCAATCACCAGTGAGTTTTGCGAATAAAGGTTTTGTTTATCTCTATCCAAATGAAGCAAATAAGATATTTATAGAATATGAGAATCTCAATACTGACGCTATTATGAAATTGAAATGGCGTGATGCTTATTTATGAGAAGAAGAAAAAGAACTCGTGCGATATGTGGAATAGCAATTTGTGGTTATACGATTTGTGGTGATATTTCATATTATCTACCTACCGTTTCGTCTTCAGATATAAGGGGAGTTGCACAAATAACTACGCCTGATGGATGGTTTACATATTTCTTTCCACTTGTTAGGGCTGAAGTTATTCTTAATCAGCCTTATACTGATGACAGTGCTACAATTACTATAGTACATAATGGACAACTTCTTATAGATTCAGATGTTAGTATTCATCTCGGCAAAGGATTAAAGAAAGTAGTATTCATGGGCAAGATAAAAAGTGAAGCTCAGCGTACAATCATGGGTAAAGGCAACATCATGTCTGAATTGAATTGTATATCTCGATTTGATGAATTAGCACATCGTTATTTAAAAGAAGGAGACCAAAAAGATTATCATGGTACGCTTTCAGAAGTAATACAACAATTTATAACCGTAGCAGGCATGGATATAGAGAACAAATCAGCTAATGATGCTGACATGGTAGATTTGAGTTTCAAATATTGGGAATTATCATTGTTAGACTGTTTATATAGAATTCTTGGTGACAAATGTATGCTGTATCTTGATGGTAATACATTAGTGATAGAAGATAAGAGTGATGAAATAAAATACACTATAGATAAGAATTCAAATATAACAAACATAAATGTAGAAACCTCACAAGAAGATAGCTATAGAAGATGTCATGTACGGGGTGCTAAAATAGGAGAAGACAGCGCAGGGAATCCAATTTATGTAACAGGAGATGCAGTAGATGAAATGGCTACTTCTAACAAGGAAATATACATAGAAGATGATACAGTGCTAACAGAATGGGATGCGAGACAGAGAGCAGAACGAGAATTAAAAATAAGAAATGAATTAACAGATGCAATAGAAGTTACACTTGCAGATTTGGTTTATCCAGTATTTGGTAAAGTTAGAGTAAATCTTCCAGGTATTGCAAAAATTCTTGAATTAAAATCGTTAAGATATACTTTAGATGAAAATGGTTTATTTACTACATTATACTTAGGAAGAAGCTATAAATCTCTAAGTACAATATTTAGGAGTTTAAAATAAAATGGCTGATTTAGAAGTTTGGAAAGATTATGTTACTGTTATAAATGCAGCGAGGTTAAATGCTATAAGAGATCATATTATGACAAATGAGGGTAACATTTCATATCAGCAAACATTGATAAATGCCAATACTACGAGTATTTATACCAATACTAGTGCTATCAATTTTAATGCAGATAATATTTCAAATCTAAGCAACATCAAACTTTCGAGAGATGGCTCTCAAACTATGACAGGTGAGTTAGTATGTAGTGGTGGTTTAAAAACTAATTCAATTGATTCGATATCAGGAACTATTACGAGTAAGAAAAGTATAGTTTTTGAGGGAGATTTGTATGGATCTTCGGCTTCTGGGCTTAATTTATATTCAAGTTATAATTTTCTTTTTGCATCACAGATTCTTCTTGAAGGTGGAGATATTGTTAATCCGGGTAAAATAGTTTTTTCAACTCCTGCTATGGGAGGTGGTCTTACAGAACGTATTGAAATCCCTGGTGGAACTGGTATGGCGGATATCACACTTATAAATGCAAATCTTGTACCATCTACTAGTGATGCATCCTATTTAGGAAAAGCTGATAGAAAATGGAAAGAGATTTATGCTGTAAGAGGAGTATTTGATATAGTTAATGGTCAACGCAATATGCCATTCCATCTCGAAAATCCATCTTCAGGTGACAAATACTTATTAGGTGCAGGCACAATATCTACCATGTATCAATTCAATACAACAGTAACTCTTATAGGCTATAAACTTATGATGTTAACTTCAGCTTCTAATGGTTATATTAAAGTAACAATTGATGATGCAAATGGATGGAATTATGAAAAGACTTACAGTTTAGGAAGTGCAGGTGGATATAGGTATAATGAAAATTTCATACATATAATTGAAACAGATAATGGCATACAATTAAAAATATCAAATTGTAGTCAAATATCTTCAACTTCGATTGTATTGGAATATAAGTAAGGAATGAGTAAGAAATCATCAGTTAATTCTAATAATTATTATTTGTATCCTGAATGGTTTGAAGGAGGCAATCAATCTCAGCCTTCTACATCTTCTTATAGTTATCCTACTTTAGAATATATTTGGAGTAATGCAGTAAGATTAACTCGTACTGTTCATTCTAATTTACAAGATGAAATAGAATATCTTGAGAAGAATATCAGCGGTGGCGGTGGGAGTTGCAATTGTTCAGAATTACAATATGGAATAGACAAAAATTCAACAAAAATTTATTACAATTCAGTAAATATCACATCAAATGCTAATAAAATAGCCAATCTAAGTGACATCAAGCTTTCGAGAGATGGATCACAGCCTATGGAAGGCGAGCTAATATGTAACAGTGGTTTAAAAACAGATATAATTAAGGCACGCACACAATCTATTATTGACTGTCAAAACCAGCTCAGAGTCTATCAGAGCTTGGGTGGTGATGGAGATAGTGGACTATGGCTCGGATCTGATTTTAGTTTAGGAGCTCCTTCTATAAATTTGTATCCTTATGGTTCTAGTGCTAATGGAAAAATATTTATAAAAACTCCTCGTTCAGATGGTATCGTTGTACCACGTATAGAGATTCCTGGTAAAGAAGATCTTGTTAATATAAAAATTAGAGAATCACATATTGTACCTTACGATGATAATTATCAAGATTTAGGCAGTAATAGTAAACGTTGGAAAAATATTTATGCAGTTAAAGGTAATTTTTCAGGCACGATAGTTCCTGATGCTATACTTACAAATAGTGCTAACATATCAGATTTAGATGAACGTGTAGATTATCTCGAAGAAAATCTGAGTACTTGCAACTGTTCAGCGTTGCAATTTGGCATAGACTCAAACACAACTAAAATCGCAAATCTAAGTTCGATAAAACTCTCACGAGATGGATCGCAAACAATGACTGGTCTGCTTCAGTGTGAGACAGGTTTGAAGACAGATACAATTGATTCTTATTCTGGAGACATAGTAGAGTGTGGTAATGATCTCAAAGTTGACGGGAGCATATCGGGCGATTCGGTTAATGGTCTTAGCCTAAAAGCAGAAGAGGGTGATAATGTAGCTGAGATAGAATTATCACCTGGTAGCACCGGGAGAATATTAATGAGTACACCTACATCACAGGGAGTTGTATTACCCCGTATTGAGATTCCTGATGGTATTGGGAACGTTGATATTACTTTTAGTAATGCTCATGTTATACCCAGCATAGACGACTGGCAAGATTTAGGAAATCCTAATAGAAGATGGAAAAATGTATATGCTGAATTTGTATATAGCTCTAATATATCAAGTTTGGAGGAAAGAGTTGAATATCTTGAAAGTATTATAGGAAAAATGGGAGGAAGAGGACCGTATACGGCGATTGTATATAAAGATAGTGGAATAATTTATGCGAAAAATGCAAATGGAGATACAATAGCTCAAGGTGCTGCTGATGTAGATGATGCAAGTGTTATTCAAAGTGCTATAGATCAGGCTGGTTTTATTTTTATAGCTAGAGGAATGTATTTAATCAAAGAGTCTCTTTCTATAAAAAATGGAAGTAATTATGTAAAAATTTATGGTGAACTAGGAAAAACAATTTTAAAAGCAGAAATGGATGACAATCTAATAGAACTGGGAGAGGTTGGGAAGTATAACCAGTTTATTGAAATTGGTTATATGGCCTTAAATGGTAACCATACTTCTCCAGTCGGTATAAAAATGTTCAGACAACTAAATCCTAAACTTACACGTTTACAAATATACTATTTTACAGATGCAGGTATAAGGATAGGAGGATATACCTCTCACGCGGAAATTTCAGGTTGTAATATAGGCAGTAACACCAATTATGGTATAGATGCACGATACGGGTATTATGAAACTGGAGGCGTCCAGCCTCTCTTCATAACAAATTCAGTTATTCATTACAATGATATAAGTATATATATGCATAATACTATGGCTGATATCGCTTCGGTAGCATTTGGAAGCGAGACAACTGCAGTTAGGCTTTTAAATGTCAAAGGTGTGGTATTAGAAAATTGTTATTTTGAAGGAGAAACTTATGGTATCAAAGTCAAACAGGACGGAGGTAGTTGTAAAGTTGCTATCATCGCACCATATTTTGGTGGTGATGTGGATACAAGATTACTACGAGAAGGATCACCCGAAATCGAATGGATAGGTGGGTATAACTGTATATCAAAAAGAGATACTGCAACTTTTAGTGGCGATGGTTCAACTACTCAATTCAGTATCTCCCATGGATTAGTCAGCACTCCTTCGAATATACAAGTAACTCCTCGTTCAGAAGATGCTAGTGGAGATTTTTATATTACTGCCAACACTTCAAATATTTATGTAAATTATCTTTCGGCTCCTCCGTCTGGAACTAATAATATTAAGTTAGATTGGAATGCAAAAGTTTAAGAGCAGCGTGTAGATAAACAACTACACCGAATTTCTTGAACGATCTACACGCATTTTTAATATTTTTTACTACTTAGTGCACACTCTCTTCCTTTATTCTTTTAACTACTTCATTAAACAATCTATCTTCTATTTCTCGTAAGTTTTTATAAGGATGGTGCCTACCACCATCATCTAAGTCAAACACATAACTATGACATTTATCATCTTCAATTAATAATGGATCATAGGATTTACAATATCCATCTTCTGTACCGAGTTTCAGGAGTAAGTCGTAGAATTTCCATGCAAGCCATTCAAGGACGTATCGTTTTTGAGTTTCATTTAGAGGTAAATCATCAATAGTTTTTTTGTCATTTTTCGGAAAATATTTGACTACTTTATTTCCTACACCAGAACGCTGATATTCAATAGGATATACACGCCATCCATTATCTAAAACCAGAGTTAATATACCTTTTTGTGGGTCATTTATTACTTCTTTGATTTCTCCTTCTATATAGCCCCCACCTGGCAGCTCAGCTCCTATATAGTCTCCAGCTTTATATTCCCATTCACCCCACCATTCACTCATATTCACTAATAGATGCAATAAAAATAATAAGGTAATAGTTTTATATACCCAAGGCAAAAACATTTTAATGATGGCATTATATGAAGCTCTCATGCAAAATTTTGGATTAGTCAATTACACGAGGTGCAATGTAGTAAATTACTTTACCGGTTTCATGTAAAGGACTTGACAGTTGCATAGAGAACTCATTACCGAAACTCATTTCTATTTCACGCATACCTAAATTATAAAGGGTGTTAGTGATACTAAGAACGAAATCAACAGGATAGGCTGATTTTAAATTATGGGTGGATTTTTTATCGGAAGTATCAATCACATAAGTTTCAACCTTAATGGATTCTTCATCGCTTTCAGTAGAAATAGTCAAATTTTCATGAAGATTATCGAGTTCGAAGATAAGAGTATCATTTCGGATTTGATTAGCTGCACGTGCAATTTTTCTTATTTCTTCTACACTAACTAAGCATTTGCACTCGAATTCATCAGGGAGCTTTGAAACTGAAGTCATGTAGGTAGGATCGAGGATGTCTATATCAATTTCGAAATTACCGAGAAGCATCTTGAATCTATCGGTGATCTCTATCTTAATATTATCTTCAGAACTACCCAATTTAGTATAAAGTAGTAGATTCTTAACATTTAATCCTATTTCAACATCTTCATCCAAGAGATAATCATTGAATAATTCAGTAGGAACTGAAACATCCACTAACGCCACATTGCCATAGTCGGTAATTTTAGAACTCAAGCTTTCTTTAGTGAATTTCAATATAGATTCTTCACGTATAGGAATAATGGTTTCTAACACATCTCTAAATATTTTATTTTTAATTGAGATTTGAATCATAGCCCAAAAACTCCTCCATATTTGACCATAGATGCAATATTTTTAAGTGGTGATACATTTATATTGTCTAAGTGAAAACATTGCGTTAAATCGCAAATATGAGCGTCTCATGCAATTTCAATATTTGAGTAATAAAGACATTCATTCCACACTGGTATTCTGATATAGTGTTTATTATTTTCTTTTACATATTCTACAATTTCATCAGTTTGAGGCTCTATAATTTCAATTGAATGACCAAGGGGATTGTATAATCCAACCATCATGTGATTCTTTTCTGGCACGTAAATGTAATCAAGATATATATGATATTTGGCAGCTGATAATATCAAGTCCCTACCGTAATCTCGACAAACATAAGTGCCATTGATATAAGGATGTGAATCAGTAGAATCCACTACCAAGAACTGGCTCAGTGAAAGACTCAGTAATATTCCCATTACAAGTAAAATAAATATTTTCATTATCCCATAAACCATATCTTTTCCGTTTTATAAATTCCTGTAGTTTTGCCTAATCGTCCAACGATGGCATTAGATTGCGGCTCGTAAATTTCCCATGTGCCTTCAGTGGTTATAAATGAATTGTAAGCGTGTGAACGAGACCAAGTGATAGCAAATGCTACTTGTTTCTCAAATGGATCATAAGCAAATGATGCTACTACAGCAGATGCTGTTACTAATGCGAAATCGTCACAATCAGATATGTCTCTTCGCCATTTCTTTAGCACCTTTTCGACCTGAGGCTGGATAGAATTCAAAACGTCTATCCAAGAATTCAGAGGTAGTGCATAATAAATCTCATCAGCGGTTACTAAATCGAAGTTTCCCATTTTCTTTGCAATTTTCCAGGGTTTAATTTCCTTTACATACTTTCTATGTTCTGTAATTTCTGGTAAGATAATCGAATGGGTTAGAGTTCTTGATAGAGATTCAATTCGCTTTGCACAATACTGTTTTTCTTTTTCACATTTCTTTAATTCTTCTCCACAGTCACAAGGTTTAAATATATTTCTTAACATGTCTTGTATTCTTACATACTTTTTTAAATAATCTGGAACTTTCCAATACATTTTAATTATTCCTCCCATAAATACCAAGACTCTTCTGCCTCTTTAATTGCTTCTTCTTCCTCTATTTTCTTCTGCATTTTCTCTCCAGTAGAGTATTTTAACGTATAGATTGGTCCTTCGATTTCATTTTCTTGAATTCGTCCAACATACTTTACTTTATTTCCACAAAAAAGGACAGTGTGTGATGTAATTTTCGTAATAAAATTCCAAATAACAATTCCTACAAGAATATACTCTTATTTTAGATGACGACATCTTATTATAATAATCTATTCAGATACTTCTTTGTAATAACCTTGTAAGTTGTACTAGGAATATAATCCGAATCGAAATTCTTGGTGAATTCGAGAAATCGAATGAGACATTAGTTAAAAAAGACAAATATTATTATACTTCTTTGTATATTGAACCTAGTTCTTAGTTACTTATTAGTAACCTTGTTCTTTTTTTCTTCCTTCTTATCTTGTTTCTTTCTCGGACATGGATGAAAATACATCATATAATTTCCGTAAAAAGGCATGAAGCAGACATCGCAATAAAGCATGGTCCTACATTATGGAAGGGTCTACATCCTGTTTTTTCTTCTCAGTCTTCTTACTTTTCTTCTTGGACGATTTAGTTTCACGCCACATCATAAGTGCTGATATTATAGATTTTTGATGAGTAAGTATTTCAAAGAACAGAGTATCAAGATTTTTCTTTAGTCTGTTAACCGTAGATATAAAATCTCTTGTAGGAATCCATCCAAATCCTTCTCTAAACTCATCTTTTATCTCTCGATATACTGTCATCATCATTTTCATTCTATATGTATAGGCTTCTATATAGTTCAAGTGATCTTCGAGCCAAGTAAGAAACTCATCATCTGCATAATCCATTACCTCTTCTTTAGGTCTCGGCATAATATCTACCTCCTATTCTTTATATATAATATATTCAAACCACTTTCCACAGAAAGGACAGTTAATTCTTACCATATTTCCAGTATCATCCGCTACAGCAGTAACTTCTCTCATCGGATTTGATTCTAAGTCCACATTTCGATTGCAATAAGGACAAATTGTTATCATTTCTTGTCTTCAAAATATTTATTACAAAATGGGCAGAGTAAAATTGTAATTCCTGTATATTCATTCTTGACTTTTAATGCTACATCGAAACTTTTACCACAATACGGACAGATAACGGTCATTTTCGTTTTTCTTTTTTTTATATCCTATCTATGAAAAACAGTATTGAATAGACTGACAGGAATAGGATACACCAAGTAAGCAATACTGAAAATAAGAAGAGAAAAATAGTCTCTTTCCACCTATCGAACCAATCACCGAATCTCTTAAACAAGTCTTTCATTTAAATCCACATCATTTATTATATCTTTATCTTTCCATAATTTAGGAATCATGTCTTCCGGAGTCCATTCTCCCTGACCATATTTACCTTGGTATTCCTTTAAGACTCTACCGGTTCTGAAGAATGAAATTTGGGCTATTCGCATACCAATGGGAAGGCGGACAGAAGCATGCTGTGAATGATTAGTAATTTCCATAGTCCACTTATTTATAAATCCCACATCACCAAATCCTGCACATTTACAAAC
>Ga0190354_1000104_pt1 | contig 13231 bp, 4 predicted proteins | sample 4872131213_MG_FD_163436 | JGI IMG/M metagenome (GOLD analysis project Ga0190354, IMG submission 163436) | Hydrothermal vent microbial mat bacterial communities from Southern Trench, Guaymas Basin, Mexico - 4872-13-12-13_MG | ecosystem: Environmental > Aquatic > Marine > Hydrothermal vents >...
ACCTAGAAGGCTTCACGGCAATAGCCCATTTCTCAGGAATCTTCAAAAACCTAAAATTCGGAAACATCGTTCTCTGCAACTCCTATAGGAATCCCGCATTACTAGCCAAAATGGGCGCAACCCTCCACAGCTTCCTAAAGTATTCTCTGAAGATCTGTTCGGTGAGGATGCTTAAGGCTCCCTTCTTTCTCCCAAATCTCTCATAGGTCAAATTTCTAACCTTCTTCTCAACCTCATCAGAAAGATAAAAGGTGATCTTCCTCAACCAAACCACCAAAACGAATTATTCAACACTCATGCGCGTTAATTTTAGACGCGTTGTGTTATCCATGTTTCCAAGTTATACGGTTTAATGTTATGAACCACAGTATTGGGTAGAATTAGTGTTAGCAGCGCTAAGAAAAATCTTTAAATAATCTTTAAATATATGCTCTTTTTCAGATATTCATTTGAAATTATATGGAGGAAATTTGATTGGAAAAACTTTCAGGTTTGACTTGGAAATCTTTGATAGTAGGTATAGTCGTAACAGTGGTTGCAATTTATACTGCGATGCTGGTGAACCCTTGGACGAGTACTATTACTTATGCTGGTGATACTGTACAAAGCGGAGGATATTTCGGAACGACTAACGGTGCATATATTTCGTTTTTTGTATTAGTTACCTTGGTTTCTATATTCTCGGCGAAGATGAAGATTACATCCCAAGAATATTCAGTGATTCTCGCCATGCTGATGGCCGGCCTACTTCCCACTGGTGCGTTTTCCCTACCTCTCGCTCTAGGGACTTTCGCAAATCTTTACCAACAACCAGCAGTGTCAGCGGCACATCTTATGCTACAACCTGATAAAACAGGAATCCCTCTTACACCTCCCTTTGAGGACGCGATATTCGAACCTTTTCTAACGGGAGGCGGTTCAGTACCTTGGTCTGCTTGGATTGGGCCAATCCTATCTTGGTCCTCCATATTCATCTGCTACTTGTTATTATTGCTCTTCCTGACGTTGCTAATGAGGAAGCCTATCATTGAAACCGGGAGGTTAACATTTCCATTCGCTAGAATACCTTTGACTTTAATCGGAATGAGTGAACCCGAGCGTGCGCTCCCGTCAATTCTTACAGGCAAAAGTAAATGGCTGTGGACTGGTGTTTTGATCGGTGTAATTGGGGCCTGTCGCATATGGGCAGCTGTCTTCCTCCACACGGAACCTTTAGGAAACCTCATTACAACAAACTTGTTAGACTGGAACATAAATTTGCCACCGGGGGGTGTCGGAGCGAGTATAGCAAATGCTTTAGGCTTGAGTTATATCGACTACACAGCTAACTATGCTCCGGGCGTATTGGCGTTAAATATGCTCTTGCCATTAGAAGCTCTTTTTTCAATAGTAGTGATTTTCTTCATTCTACGTAATGTTATAGGGCACCTTGCCGCGGCTCTAGGAATAATATCAAGTTATACTCATTATGTCTACTTAGAACAGGGAAGTCTAATGCCGCAATTCAAATTTCATGCTATGATTCCCGGTGCATTCATAGGCCTTGGGGTTTGGGCAATTCTCTTGACTCGCAAACATATAATCAGCACGCTGAAAAGCCTGTTTAAGGGCGACACTCAAGATGTAGCGGATAGTCCACGTGTGATATGGGGCGGGATCATATTGTTCTCCATCGTTCTAGTGGGCTTAATGTTCCTTGCCGGAATGCCTGTTTGGTTGGCAATAGTACTAGTAATATATATCTTAATCATGCAAATTGGCTTCATAGTGATAAGAGGGCAAATAGGTTCTAACGCTCATGTCTATCAATTGTCAGCTCCTACACCGGTAATATTTTACGATATGGGAGGATTTTTAGCGTCTGGAACTTATGAATCTACTGCATGCGCTTCAACTATGCTTTTTTCATCAATCCTTGGAGGTTATACTGCGGAGAACATGGCGCCGGCAGCGATGTACATGGAATCGTTCAAGGTTGGATTTGAGGTGGAGACAAAACCTAAGGGTATTACATTCGGTATTATCTTGGCTACAGTAATCGGGGTGGTTCTTTCTTGCATACTATATTTAGCACATGTGTACTCATTAGGTTTAGTAGCTCGATCCGGCTCTGGAAATGCATATGCATCTCAAGTCGCAGGTGTTAGGATTGGCTGGGCTCTTGAAGGAATGGAGCCTGACTGGATCATGGGTGGACCAATAAGTGAATGGTGGCCTTGGATGGTGTTTGGGTTCGTTTTGACAATAGTGTTATCTGCGATTCGAACGGTCTGGCTAGGGTTCCCGATTTTACCATCCGTTTTACCAGTAGCGCTCAACCTCTCAGGTTGGCAAATGTGCAGTTTTACTCCGGTTATGGCCTTGATTCTAAAGTTTATCATTATGCGCATAGGTGGCATAAAGCTTTTCAGTAAGACGGTGCCTCTGTGGGTCGGTATGGCTATAGGATACTGGTTAGGTGTAGCTATACCCATAGCATATAATAATCTGTTAGCAATCCTTGGGGTCATTCCAAGCGCAGCGAGCTTCTGGTAGGCGGCGTCAAATGAAGAAGCTTAAAGCGCACGCTGGCTACGCAATTCTTCCCACCTTTTTTATAATTATTATTCTTTCATTTCTAATTAGTTTTTATAATTGTTCTTTTATGATTCAAATTGAAGTGCCGCCTCAACGTATACAAGAGTATAATCTTTCATATAAAGAAATAGTAGCTTACGTTGATGATGTCGCTTTACCGAATATTATTAAGCATTGTAAGTTCCTCTCAGGTTTAGGGTCTAGAGTAAGTGGTTACTCAGGTTCTTATTTAGCAGCACGTTATATATTCGATACTTTAAAAGCATATGGACTGTCCGATCTTCATTTTGAGAGCTTCAATGTCACGGTTCCAATCGATTATGGTGCTGAAATAACGGTGCTCCAGCCAGTCAACGTATCCTTTAATGCTTACACTGTTTGGCCGAACGATGTGGCAACGGGTACAACACCGCCTGAAGGTTTGGTAGGACGCTTAATATATGGAGGTGAGGGTTACCTTACGGATTTTGACGGTAAAGACTTGAACGGAAGCATTGTATTAATGGAGTTTAATAGTATGCACAATTGGATTAATGCCGTCAAGTTGGGAGCTAAGGGCATTATATTTATTCTGCCGAAGGAGACAACGGGGATAGAAGCTAGCGCTAAATTTGCTGATGTTCCTATTTCTATTCCAAGGGTAGTAGTGGAATGGAATGATGGAATTTATCTACGAGAACTGGCTAAACAAGGTAACCCTATTGTAAAACTTAAAGTGAAAATGGTTTGGGAATGGAGAACTACTTATAATATTATTGGTATTATACCGGGAACGACTTATCCAGAAGAAAAAATGTACATTTTGTCAAATTATGATTCAATGTCGTATGTTCCAGCACTGTCCCCTGGAGCTTCGGAAGCTCTTGGGGTATCGGCGCTCCTAGAATTTGCATCATTCATTAAAAATCATCCACCAAAATACACTGTTATTTTCATAGCAACTGGAGCTTCCAACCACGCACTTTTAGGAGCAAGAGAATATGTTTATAGACACAAGAAAGATCTTGATAATTCTCGAATAGCTATCGACTTACATTTTGATACTGGGAGCAACAGATTATCCTTTACCACCCAAGGTCTACTAGGAGCAAGCGGGCTAACAACCTTTCACGGTTGGTGGTCAAACCCCTCCCCATTTGGAGAACAGGTAAACAGGCGTATTTTTGGGGAATCAAGTTATGATGCGGATAGTCAAATAAAACCAGCAGGAGGATACTTGCGAGAATTAGAGGATGAGGTTGGTCGTTTTTACCATGTATACTCCTTTATAGCGGGCACTATTCATAGATATATGGGCGTAGGTTTAGCTGAAAGTGACCCATTTGCGTGGGTTAATGCTGTAAACAGTAAACTAACGATCCAAACGATCAACTCCTACTGGTTACAATATAGATCGCCAACCGACACTTTCGAAAAACTGAACTTTGAAAATCTTAAACCCCAGATTGAGGTTACCTTTTCTATACTGAAAAGATTGCTGGATGATGACTACTGGCATACTCTTCCCAAACAAAAGCCCGAAGGATTTACAACGACCACTATCCGAACCCTTAAATATGATCGTGAAGAAGGATGGTACAAGCCTGTGCCCCACGCCATTATTCACGCATATCCTGTGGCGGGAACAGTCCTGCCAGAAGCGGCTGAGGCGCCTGCTACCCCGTCCACACGCCGCATATGGGGGTTTGAATACTATTTAATAACCAATGATAATGGTGAGGCAACGATAAGATGTCATCCGCCTAAGCGCCCCACCGTTACATGGGTTGCCCCGCCATTCATCTTTAAGGCATATCTAATAAATTCTACAGGCCATATTATCGCCGCGACTGATTTTGGTCGGTACGGAGCACAAACATTTCCATTAAGTAATGCATTAGAGTTTTCGGAAAACTACCAGAACATCGTACTCTTTGAGTGTGGGAGCATAGTTTCGTATGATCTATACGATCCCGAGGAGCTTCGACCGTACCGTGAAGATACAAGTATCACCCCCCTACAACCTCAACTAACTTATGCAAAGAGAATAGGAATAAATGTCTACGATTTTAACACGCATACTGAACTTGAATCCTACAGCTACGCTTTTGATACCTTAAAAGGTATTCTTTGGGTCGCGGTTCCTCCAAATCTAGATACCGAGATTATTATCAATACGGAAACAGATCCCTATCCAGTAATGTTTCTCATTAATGCAGATGAGAAGCACCCCTCTGGTATGGGATACAAAGTGAAGAAAGGCGATTTACTCTCCATAATGGAAACCCCGCTAATAGCGTTAAAAAACATTTATCTTAGGATCAATAGAATTGTAGAAACTTTACGGGATCACTACATTTTTACACCCACCTTGAATTTCTACTACGAAAAAGCTGTTCAGCACTACATGAAGGCTTTAGAAGCCAGCAATAAAAAGTTATATTCTATCAGCCATGTCGAAGCATACAATGCGTGGAACTACATGAAAAGAGCTTATTTCGAATCTAGAAACTTATATACGGGAGTTATGCAGACCGCTGTCCTCATATTTATGCTAATCATTCCATTTGCCTTTCTTATTGAAAGACTTATCTTCAATACATCAGGTAAAAAGCGAATTTTGGCGACCGTGCTAATGTTTGTGATACCCTTCGTAGTTGTATTCAATATCCATCCAGCTTTTCTACTAGCATCAAATACTGTTATGACCGTATTTGCTACCATAATTCTTGTTCTATCAATTCCTTTATTCTTTATATTTTGGGTAGAGCTCAGCAATTTACTGAAGAATATTCGCAAAGAAATAATAGGTCCTCACCTAGCTGAGATTAGCCGTGTAGGAGCTATTGTAATGGCGTTCTCATATGGTATTGGCCAAATGAGGAAGCATAAATTTACCACAATATTGAATGTCGCCGTAATAACTATTATAACCTTTAGCTTCGTCTCCATGTCTTCTTTGCAATTTGTTTCAAAAACCAGCTATGCAAAGATGGAGGTGCCCTTTATCAGGAACGGGCTTCTTATTGAAAAGCAACAATATTTCTCAATCAGTCCGAAAATCCGTTTATTTATTGAATCGCAATACCCAAACGAAACAGAAGTTTTATTCCGCAGTTGGTCATATGGTGAGACATTATGGGGATTTAACCCCATAGAAATCATATCTCAATCCAATACTACCCAAATCAAAGCGATTTTGGGATTGCAACCAGAAGAAATGGATACTTTAAGAAACTGGCTTCTAATTGAAGACGGAAGGTTTTTCGTGTCTGGAGAAGGCAACGCAATTCTTTTGAGCAACATTATAGCAGAAGAACTTGGAGTTAAAATCGGGGATTCAGTAATGTTACTAGGAAATAATTTCACAGTTGTTGGAATCTTCAACAGGGACACTCTAAACGCTATGGTTGATTTAGATGGTTCTCGAATAACCCCTATCGACCCAACAGATCCAACGAGAACTATTCATTATAGTGCAACATTCGTCGCCATCATACCCTTCGATACTAGTCTCCGATTACCGATCGAAGCAAAAATTCATCAAATAGTCGTGAATGTACAAAATCCTAATATTGTATGGGATCTAGCTTCACGTTTAGCCAAGCTTTTTCATCTAGAAATTTACGCTCAAATCAAAGGAGAAACAAGGCATTACTCGCAAAGGTACGTTTATACATTACTAGGATGGGAGTCTATGATTGTTCCATACGTTTTGTCTCTACTCATCATCGTAAATACACTAATCAATAGCGTGATAACCAGAACGAGAGACATCTCGATCTTAAACATCGTCGGGCTTTCACCGCTACATATAGCAGCAATGTTCTTTGCCGAGTCTATGGTTTACGCTGTTATCGGATCAATGTTAGGTTACATCGCAGGTATTCTCGGCATTAACATTTTCTATTCATTCCAAATTGTTCCAGCCGTTTTCTCAGCCAACTACGCGTCAACCACAGTTATATTCTCCATTGCCTTAGCCATTATCACAACTCTTGGATCCACAATCTATCCGTCTTTCAAGGCCTCTAGACTTGTAACTCCATCTTTAGAAAGATCTTGGAAGATCCCAACAAAACCCTACGGTAACTCTTGGACAATACCGTTACCCTTTAAAAGTACAAGAGAAGAGTGTGGTGGTATCTTCTCATTCATATATGAATACCTAAATGTCTTTAAAGCAGAAGGAGGCCCCTTCCTAGTTGAAGACTTAAGCTACTCTAAAGAAGATAAAATTTTAAAGCTTGACATGCTGGTTAGATTGCCTCCTTTCGAGGTGGGTTGCGACCAAAAGGCCACCCTTATAGCAGCTTGGAACGAAGAGTTGTCAGTCTATACGTTTGCGATATATCTTCAACGCTTATCAGGAGACAGGAGAACATGGATAAAGGGAAATAGGATTTTCATAAACGAGCTGAGAAAACAATTTCTTATATGGAGATCCCTTAAAGACCACCAAAAAATGGATTATATCAAGAGCGATCAAACGAAAAACATTTAAATTAGGGGAGAAAAACTATTGCAAAAATCTGGAGGATCATGGAAAAATGACAAATAACTTACTAGAAGCTCGGATAAAATCGTACAAGAAAAATTTAGCTGAAGCTCGGAAGCAGCCAATTTATGTTCCGGACGAGTCTAACTTGGAGATGCGCGGCTGGTTTAGAGAAGCTAAGTTCGGTATATTCATTCATTGGGGCATCTACTCGCTACTGGCTGACGGAGAATGGGTGATGTTTAACCGGAACATGTCTGTCGCAGATTATGAAAAACTTCTGCCAAAATTTTATCCAATAAAGTTTAACGCGCGTGAGTGGGTCACCCTATTTAAGGAAGCTGGATGTCGCTATATTACTATTACCACCAAGCATCATGACGGCTTCTGCATGTTCAACTCGAAGCTAACGGATTACAATATTGTCAAAGCCACACCCTTTAAGCGTGATGTGATAAAGGAACTTGCCGACGAGTGTCGTAGGCAGGGATTAAAGATCTTTTTTTACTACAGCCTCTCCGATTGGCACTGGCCGGAGATATGGCCGACTGGAAAAGGCTGGGAGCCTTGGTTCCGTAAGGTCAATCCGACGCTTTGGGAGAAATATCGTACCTATATGGTCGGCCAAATACGTGAGTTATGCACCAACTACGGAGAAATAGGAGGTATATGGTTTGATGGCAATGACCAGAAACCCCTTGCCGACTGGCGCTACAGGGAAATTTACGATATCATCCATGAGCTCCAACCTCAAGCCTTGATCGGTAACAATCATCACTTTAAAACCGCTCTTCCTGGAGAGGACTTTAGGATTAGTGAAGGCAAAATTGGTGAAGGCGATTCCTTACCTATGGAAAGTTGCTTCTCGATTCATTGTGGTGCATGGGGTTACAAGAGGGATGCACCAATCTTATCTCTTAGAGAGATTATACATCTTCTAGTCAAATGTGTGGGTCATAATTCTAACTTCTTACTCAGCATTGGTCCAATGCCAACAGGAGAGATCCCGCCTGACGTTCAAGAACGTCTACGTGAAATCGGCGATTGGCTACGTAAATATGGTGAGTCTATCTATGGGACTCGTGGTGGACCCTTCGCGCCCGCTGATTGGGGCGTGACCACGCACAAAGATGATAAAGTCTACGTACACGTGCTGAACTGGAATAGTAAAAACTGTATTGTGATTCCGGCTATCACTGATCGGATAATTAAGAATGCTTGGATACTCGGGGGGCCGACTGGCGGATATCTTATAAAATTATATACGGAGCCATGGGCGGCTAGGGTGGAACAGTGCGACTGGGGAACTCAAATTGTAGTTCCAGAAGAAATTCGACCTAATGACATCGACACAATCGTCGGCCTTCAGGTTGAGGGAAAAGTTAGAGATATGGAAACATACCCGAATATCACCGTGCCCCTTGTGGTTAACCCTGCTGCTGTCACGTTGTTGCGTGGGGATAGAGCTGAACTGCGTGGTGGCCTTCGTTATCATGGACCGAATGACTACATTGAAGGTTGGAACAGTCTAGACGGTACCGTCTCTTGGAAAGTTAAGGTGCTTGAGGCAGGCGATTACGAGGTGGCAGTGACTTATTCCTGTGCATCTGGTAATGGCGGCTCTGAATATGAGATAGTTTCGGGCAATAGCAGAGTCATCGGCAAGGTTCGTGAGACAACCGGTTGGGCTGGCGGTTGGTATAATTTTGAAAAGGAGCTCGTTGGGGTGTTGCACTTACCTAAAGGGTTCAGTAAAATTAAGGTTCGTGTAACTAAGAAGCCTAAAGCTGGAGAAGCAATGCGTTTACATTCTCTGGAACTGATCCCCGTGTCCGCGAAGGATGCTATAGCTGCGGAGAGGGAAAGGGCGAGAAGGATGCGTGCCAGCACCGAATGGTTCGTTGAAGCAAAATATGGCGTAATGTTCCATTGGACGGCTCAGACCCAGCCGAGGTATGGTCCTCAGAAGCCTTACTGGGAAGCTGTGCGTGATTTTGATGTCAACGCCTTCGCCGACATGGTGATGGAGACTGGAGCCGGCTACGTAATCTTCACTGCGTGTCATGCGCAACAATATTTCCCTGCTCCAATACAAACACTCGAAAAGATATTGCCTGGGCGTACATGCCAGCGTGACCTAATTGGTGAAATCGCTGACGCGCTGAATGAACGCGGCGTTAAGCTTATACTTTATTATCATCAAGGTCTTGGCGATACACCGTGGCTGAAAGCAAGCGGATTCTATAATAAAGATAAGACGCAATTCTATAACAATGTGTGTAGCCTCCTTACCGAAGTTGGTGAACGTTACGGCAAAAAAGTCGCAGGCTACTGGTTTGATGATCGAAATCCTCTTCAGCCATTTGAGCGGCTATATAAGGCGGCCAAAGCTGGTAATCCCGACCGCATCATCGCTTGGAACAGCTGGATATACCCTAAACTTACTGAGTTCCAAGAGTATTATGCTGGCGAGTTTGGGGGCGCCCTAGTTCCGATTCCAGAGAGAAGCTATTTTGAGGAGGGAGGCCCGCAAGCTGGTCTGCAACCGCATGGCCTCATCTTTCTTGATGATCCATGGGTACACGGTAAGCCTAATAGCCCTATTGCTCCACCACGGTTCGAGACGCAGGAGCTCATCAGATATGTCAAGGAATGCATCGCTAAAAAGTTTGTGATAACGATGAATTTGGGCATCTATCAAGATGGGACGGTCTCGTCAGAGACTTTAGAACAGATGAAGGCCCTAAGAAAAAGTGTTCGAGGTAAATAAAATGGTTCAAAATGCCTCTTCAAATCGAAGGGATGGATTAACTTGGAGGAGTCTTATCGGGATATTGTATCCTTTAATCGTTATGCAGCCAGCTTCAATATGGTTATACTTAACTACTGGAAACATGTTATCCGCTTCACCCTACATTACGCTTCTGTTATTTGTTTGGATTGCGAAATATTTGGGGAGCCCGCTTTCGAAACAGGAGAGTTTTATTATATACGCGGTGGGAGCAGCTTTATCTGGAGAAATACTGGTCTTCTTGGGTTTTATAAATGGTATGTGGTTTAGAAACTCTCCAATTGCAAAAACTTTTGGAATAGCGGAAATAATTCCAGAATGGTGCGTCCCTAAGAATCCGTATTTATGGACGAGGCGTACATTCCTCGACCCATCTTGGGCAACTCCTATACTTCTCGCTCTGTTTTTCTCTTTCTTAGCGAAGATCGTGGATGTTAGCATAGGCTTTATCACCTATAGAATGTTCGTAGAAGTGGAGAAGCTTCCCTTCCCTATGGCAAGGGTTTCGGCGGAGGTCATAACAACATTGATTGAAGAGGAAACTAAAAAGAAGTGGGTGCTAATGATAAGCATGCTGATAGCAATGATTTATTCAATAATGGTCCATGCTACTCCTATTTTGTCAGGTTCACCCGGTTTACTTCCCCTTCCATGGACGGATTGGAACTACTATGTGGAACCGCTCTTTCCTGGTGCATCTCTAGGAATAGCCACGGACATCAATGTGATTGCGGGAGGGTTTGTACTTCCCGGCATCGTCTCCACTTCTATGTTTATTGGATCCTTTGCTGCCTACTTCGTTGGTAACGCTCTTTTAGTTAAAATGGGTTTATTCCGCGACTGGATCCATGGTTTAAACATAATGCAGACCTACCAACGATCTTATCTAAACTTTTGGATTAACCCAATCATCGGTCTAGGTTTAGTAGCTGGTCTCTATCCATTAGTTAAACGACCCAACACAATATTGAATTCTGTAGCTGGTCTGTTCAAAACTTCATCTCGATGGAAAGAAGGGCGTATAACAGTTTTACGTAGTCCTTTTATAATATTCCTCATTGTAGCAACAGTTCTAGGAATTTCCGCCAGTATCCTAGCACCAAATTTTCCCATATGGTTAATATTTCTTCTCACGATTGGGTGGCAGCTTGTACTAAACTTGATCTCAGCTAGATCGTTAGGTGTTACTGGGATGCCTTTCGATGTACCAACAGTGATGGGTGCACGCCTTGATACTCTTGCAATAATTTATGCTGGTGGATCTAAGGATCCCAACATATGGTTTGCTCCTCTTTATGTTGGTACGGGCGGTTCTGGATGGTGTCAAAGCTTCAATGTTGCAAGGCTTTGTGAAACTAGTCCAACCGTTTATGTTAAGGCGTATTTTGTAGCTTTACCAATAGCTTGGTTATCAAGCTTCATCTTCGTGCAGATATACTGGAGGATTGCACCAATTCCTTCCGGAGTTTATCCATGGCCTGCAGTCCAATGGCCGATCGAGGCGGTCCAACGAGCTATGCTTATTTCCGGAAAGCTAACGCTCTTAAATCCCCAAACGCTAATAGGATCGGCGCTCATAGGGCTCGTTGTTCAGTTTCTCTTCGACTTAATTCATTTTCCTTTCTCGTTCATTGCCTTTAGTATGGGTTTAGCTACTCCATTACCATCAAGTTTCGGCATATTTCTAGGCTGGCTTATCGGAAGAATCGTCGCCCATTTTCTCGGTAAAGAATGGTGGGACAAATATCGGTTTACTATTGTAGCTGGATTTGCGTTAGGAACAGGCGTCGTAGTCACGACTTCTATTTGTGTCGCATTATTAAGCAAATTTATGTGGGCATTACCCTACTAATCAATCATATATCCTTTATAATGATTCGATCGATGTAAAATTTATATAATGTAATGTTAACGTTATTGGTGACCTAAAATATGAAAAAGGAGAAATATTAGGTGAGAATAGGTTTAACTTGGAAATCTTTGGCAATAGGTTTAGTTGTAACAGTAATTGCGATTTATATCGCGATGCTTATCAATTTTAATGGTGATATCGACATGTATGGAGAAAAAGTAGCGGAATCAGAGGCGAAGGTGATTCAAGTCGATCCCATGGGCATCACGGTTCTGATGGGAGGTGATGCTGAGCTACATGGATCCCTTCGCGAGTTTAAGCCCGGGCATCCCAAACGTTTCTGGGTCGAGAACTGGGATAGTCTGGACGACTATTTCATGTGGACAGTTGAGGTTCCTCGGGGCGGGGGCGGTTATTATGAGGTGTCATTGATCGGTACCGGCAAGGATTCGGAAATCGAAGTTGCTACAAGTGATGGTAGCAAAATCTCGGCATGGGTAAATAATGGCTGGGACAAAATGTTGCGTGGAAAATGGGCTTGGGAATATCTTGGCAGTATATCTGATGTTTCCGCTCGTTTGATCTGTAGTAGGTGGGATAGAATGATAATTGGGTCATTATATCTCCCTGAGGGCATCAGTACGATAAAGATGCGCGCTAGAAAGGTGGGCATGGATCTTGCATTATATTCTCTTGAATTGACACCGGTGGGTGTAAGGGAGATATTGGCAGAAAAAGCAAAGAAACTTCGTTCCGATACTAAATGGTTAGCGGATGCAAAGTACGGTGTGATGATTACTTGGAACTCAGCAGTCTATCCTAGATATGGAGAGAGGAAACCTTTCCCTAAAAATGTTGAAGATTTCAATGTTACAGCTTTTGTTAATATGGTTATGGAGACAGGTGCCAGATATGTCATATTTACCGCAACTTGGGCGGAACATAAATTTCCCGCTCCGATTAGATCGATCGATGAGATACTTCCAGGGCGCACAAGCAAGCGCGATTTAATTGGGGAGATTGCTGATGCCCTCAGTGTTCATGATATCAAGCTAATTCTTTATTACCATTGTGGTCACGATGATGCTGAATGGTGGAAAAGGACTGGGTTTAACGAGAATAAGAGCAAGTTTATTGATAACTGGTGTAAAATCGTGAGCGAGATTGGTCAACGTTACGGCGAGAAACTAGCTGGTTGGTTTTTCGATGATGGATGTGTTTATTACCCGTTAAATCCGCCGTTTGAACGGATGGCTAAGGCCGCCAAAACTGGTAACCCAAATCGCATCATCTGTTATAACTCGTGGATATTGCCTAAACTCACAGAGTTTCAAGATTATTTCTCCGGAGAAGGCGTAGACTGGCTTATGGATCAATCGATTCTTCGGTACCTTCCTAAAGGTGGAAATGGGATCTTTATAGATGGTCCCCAGAAGGGTTTACAGGCGCACTGCTGCTTTCCGCTGGAGCGTGGTAGCAGTTGGGGTCACATTCAACCTAACACTGAGATTCCTCCTCCGAATTGGAAGAAAGA
>Ga0190354_1000105_pt1 | contig 13154 bp, 14 predicted proteins | sample 4872131213_MG_FD_163436 | JGI IMG/M metagenome (GOLD analysis project Ga0190354, IMG submission 163436) | Hydrothermal vent microbial mat bacterial communities from Southern Trench, Guaymas Basin, Mexico - 4872-13-12-13_MG | ecosystem: Environmental > Aquatic > Marine > Hydrothermal vents >...
GGAGAAGCAGGGTGACGAAGAAAGTTGGTATTGCGGATACAACGTTTGCACGCTATGATATGGCTGCTGTAGCGATAGAAGAGCTTAAGAAAGCCGCATCTGTTCGTATAGAGCGGTACACGGTGCCGGGCATGAAAGACCTGCCAGTAGCGGCAAAGAAGCTGATAGAGGAGAAGGACTGTGATATCGTGATGGCATTTGCAATGCCTGGACCTGCGGATATAGATAAGCAATGTGCGCATGAAGCTTCTCTTGGTATCATTGCCGCACAACTTCTCACCTCCACGCATATAATTGAGGTCTTTGTGTACGAGGATGAAGCGGGAGATGATAAGGAGCTGGCATGGCTTGCAGAGCGAAGAGCGAGGGAGCATGCACGGAATGTGATAAAGCTCTTATTCAAGCCGCATGAGTTGACACGAGATGCGGGTATGGGTAAGAGGGAAGGTTTTGAGGATGCGGGTCCGCTGAGATTGTAAGTTTAAGATTATAATTTATAAACCTCCCTGCCCTTGCTTCTGCTTATGCTTATGCTTCAACTTCAGTTTTAACCTGTAATAACTCAAGGGATGTGCAATCTTCTCACAGAGCTCATCCTTGCCCACGCAGTTGCCATAGGTACGCATCGTAGCACATGAGGGGGCGGTATAGCGAGTACCACTCTTAGCACCCGCGATATGCTCCACCTGATACCTCGTCCGGGCTTCGTCGAAGTCAGGTGAATTCCTGTATTGTTCTATCACATCATCCACAGACAGTCCGGCATTCAATAGGAAAGCAGTAACGGCGAATCTCGCACTGTGTGGCACATTTACACCCGCCTTCAAATTGCTCAGGATGTTTAATATGCATGGCGGGTAGGAGTTTGGATCGCCCCGCAGAGGAGTATGGAACTCTTCCAGATTCTTACGCTTGATTCCAAGTTCTTTCCTTATGTGCTCGATATGTTCACTCAGCGAAGCACAGATATCATCAGGGACATCCAGCGGCAGGTCTTTTACTATCCGTTCATACATCGCTTCCTGGATAATTCGTACAAATTCGCTCATCCCGAGGCTCACTTTACCACGCACCAGACTTCGATTCACAAGTTTCCATCTCTTGTCCCTGAGATTAACAGTGAGTCGGAGATAGTCAGTGAAAGGTACCAGAACAAAATTGGAGGAGAACTCGGCATGTATGCCCAGATCCTCAGACAACTCATGGATGATACTATCATCAGAGCGCAAATCTTCCAATAAACGCCTGTATGCCCCTTTTGCTTCTGCTAACGCATACCTGCGAATGAGATAGGAATCACGAATGCATGATACGAGGATACGAGCAAAGGGATATGATAGTAACTCCGTCTGCGCCTGCACATCATCGGCTATAACAGGTCTGTGGATCTGTCCGGTTCTTATAGCTTCTATTACTCGCTCTTTAGCTCGTATCCTCGCTGATACTGAACTGATGAGGTCATCAAGTGTGAATCCCGCCTCCTTTACATATTCCAAAGCTCCGGATAGAAAGGGATAAAAGCATAACTGCAAGTGCAAATGCTCAAATGCTCTCATCTCTGTCTCATAATCTCTAATCTCCCGCCACGCATGATCATCATGTAATCCATGAGTACAAGAGCAACCATCGCTTCTGCTACCGGTACTATCCTGGGGCATATACAGGGGTCATGTCTACCTCTTATCCTCAGTTCCACCTCCTCCATTTGCTCCATGTCCACACTCCGCTGCGGCTTTGCAATAGACGGGGTGGGTTTCACTGCCATTCTGCATATCACAGGCTCACCAGTTGAGATACCACCTAAGATACCACCTGCATTGTTCGTCCTTGTTCTTATCTTCCCGTCTTCTATATAAAATTCATCATTCATCTCACTGCCTCGCATCCTCGCTGCTCCGAATCCAATGCCTATCTCAACACCCTTCACCGCACCGATACTCATGAGCGCCTTTGCCAGTTCTGCATCAAGTTTGTCGAAGACCGGTTCGCCCAGTCCAGGCGGAACGCCGGTTGCAATCACCTCCACAATACCTCCAACACTATCTCCTTCGCGTTTTGCCCTTTTTATCAGTTCTTGCATCTGCACTGCAGCTTCTGGATCCGCACACCTTACTGCATTCATATCTGCAATCCTCTTTATCTCTTTCAGGTCCACTTCCTCTGATCTTGCCTTTGCCCTTATACCACCTATCTCAACCACATGTCCCACAACCCCTATATTGTAGTATGCCAGCACCTTCTTTGCAATTGCACCTGCAGCTACACGTGCGAGAGTCTCTCTACCGGATGCGCGCCCACCACCTCGATAATCCCGCAGCCCATACTTCATCTGATAGGAGTAATCCGCCTGACCAGGTCTCGCAATGTGCTTTATCTCATCGTAAGGCGTGGAATCAACATCCTTATTCCCTACAAGCATGGATATAGGAGTCCCAAGTGTTTTACCCTCAAATACACCTGACAATATCAGCACTTCATCTGCCTCGCGCCTCTCACTCGCTATCTCGCTCATGCCCGGTCTTCTCCTGTCCAGCTCGTGCTGTATATCCGCAGCCGAGAGTTCAATACCAGCAGGGCAGCCGTCAACAACAACTCCTAAGGCTTCACCATGCGACTCGCCCCAAGTCATCACACGGAATAACCGCCCGAAGGAATTACCGGACATAGAATTCTTATATCGCCATGGCTATTTAAAACAAGTTAATACATAACTATGGTACAGGTGGATTTGAAGCTGGTGAAAGCGTGTGTAATGGGTGGCGGCGAGATTACAGAACTATTGAAGAGTTACAAATTGAAGGACGTGTGTGAGATACCTGCAGGACTGGAGCTGAGAGAGCTCAAACAGCTATTGAAGGGCACTGATGTGGTGATCGGAGGCTATGACTACGGAGAGCAGCGAGAAGTTGCAGGAGCGGCATCTGAACTCGGTATACCATTCATCACATACCCCGTGATAACCACGATATTACCAGATGGCATATCATTTGATGCAATAGAATTCCCGGACTCGCAAACGCAGACCAGATCGCCTCTTTTGAATATGATTGCACGCTCTCTTCAGCTCGTTGAGATGCTAAGATTGTTCAGTGGTGTGGGTGAGCTTCTATTTGCACCAAAAGCGCTCGTACTCTATCTTGACGTAGGCAGTCAGGATTTGAGGCTTAAGAGTGTAGAGTTAAGGCTAAAGGATAATAAAGATGATAGTGATGATGTGGCGTGAGAAATACAGACCCAGGAGCCTGGCGGAGATAGAGGGTCAGGATGACGTGATAGATAGGCTAAAGAGCTTTACTGAGCGTAAACAGGTACCAAATCTGCTGCTATGGGGCTCAAGAGGTGTGGGCAAGACCTCCTCTGTATTAGCCTTAGCTCAGGAACTCTATGGCTCGCATGATGAGAACCTGTTCATTGTAGAGTGTCGCGATTTTGTTGAACAACGTAAGAAATGGCTGCGTGCTGATAAGAGGTTCAGATTCTATTATGATGAGCATAAATCAGCGCTGGATATCTTTAAAGATATGATAAGGAGCTATGCAGTGTTAGCACCTATAAATGCAGCATTCAAGCTGATGGCGTTCAACAATGCGGACTTGCTGCCTGTAGATGCTCAGCAAGCGCTCCGGAGAATAATGGAACGAAGTAGCCGCACAAGTAGATTCATATTCATCACCACGAAACCTTCTGCTATAATACCTGCTATAAGGTCAAGGTGTTTAAACCTCCTCTTTCAACCCCTAATTAAGACTGGAGCAATGGATAGATTGTTGTTGCGAATCGCCTCGCAGGAGGAGTTAGAACTTACAGACCATGGCTTGGAGATGCTGAAGCGGTATGCAGGTGGTGATGCTGGTACCGCCATAGATATAATGGAGGCAGCATCGGCTATTTCTAACACTAATAGGATTGATAGTGAAGAGATTGTGGTAGTGGCGCAGGAGTTGCGAAAGAGGAGCAATAGGGTGGCGGATTTAATAGATATGGCACTTGCGGGTCGCTATCGGGAACTGAGAGCAGACTTAAAGAGGTTGATGAGGGACGAGAAGATGAGTGGCAGGGAGATTGTAGAAGCGATACACGATATAGTGCTCCAGCGAAAAGCAAGGTTAGGTGCAAGAAGATTAGCAAAGGTTATGATACACATAGGCGATGCGGATTACAAACTTTGCAGTGCTTTTAATAGCATGATACACATTGAGGAATTGGTGGTGAGATGCCGGCATTTTTACAGTAATTCCGGGAGTGATTCTAATTCCGGTTTTAAGATACCCTAATTGCACATACCCATATACTAATGATATGCATCTTCCCCATTTCTTCGCTTATTGCCAGAACTGCACCGTAATCAAGTGCTATTGCAAGAGCTATCCTGTCATAATTCTTTATTTCTTGCTCCTCCGCCAACCATAAAAAAGTATTTCCAACTGCGTATTGTGCGTTGGGGACTCATAATTGTCTATTAGTGAAATTTGAAGCGTGTCCATATTCTTGCATAATCTCAAAAGCCTTCCCGATTTCTGGGTCATCGTTTCCCAGCAAAAATAAAATCTCCTCTTTCGCTTTCCTCTCTTTCAGGTCAATGCCGTCTTCCGTCTTTAATCTCAGCCAGGTTATTGAAATCTTCAAGTAGTGAGGTGAAATTGCCATAATTTACTTCTTTTTCTGTTTCATTCCCTTTTGGAGGCGTACCCGGTGGTATAACCATACTGCGTATCGCTATGCACACGAATATCACTGCAACCGTGGGGATAATGCCAATTATCAGTGCTTTTTCACTTACCGTGAATGCGAATGCCTTGGAGTGTACCCCAGACTGCTATACTTCCATTCTCGAACTACCCTCTCAGGATAATTTTTACTTTCATCCCAACTGCCCGAAAAAGAAGCAGATAATTCTTCTGGTGATAATGCAAAACGCGAATAATTGCTTATCTCGCTTATCGCTGCTTTTATTGGATTTTTTTGTTATCTCTCGTCTCACCGACTACTATTATCGCGTAAGTACATTCGTAACCCTCTCTGCTGTTTATTCTGATGCATCCCCGTAGACCCAGAGAGTCGGCAACATATGCATTGCTATTCTATTGCCGAACTTTGTGGAGTTTTTCAATGTCCAGCTGATTTTCGGCTCGTGTGATCTTGTTTTTTCCATCTCAAAACAGCCATTTCTTTATTACTGCTTTTGCCAGTTTCTTAAAAAGCACATGCAGGGGCACTCATGTAGTGGAACTCTTTTTATTCCCTTCCCGCGTCGATCTCACTCGCATTCATCCTCAGCTCCATCGCATTGCCTATCGTCTTCTCCTCGACGTGAACCTGATAAGGCGCGGTTAAAAAATAAAATGATAGCCCTGCACATGTCATGCACATGTCGCAATTATCCTGATATATTTCTCTTTTTCATCAGAACAAATATAAATAATAAAGAAGAAAACATATATTATAATATTAGCAAAGAAAGATGGCATCAACGGCAAAATTCTGGCGAGAGCAGGCAGCGCGTTATAACCTGGAGGGTACGCGGTGCTTGAACTGTGGCAGTTACTTCTTCCCGCCTCGAGCTATATGCCCGAAATGCAGGCGAAGAGGCGAGATTGTACCCTATAACTTTAAAGGTACAGGAGAGGTGGTTACTTACACGACTGTACACCAGGCCCCACAGAATCTCAATCGACAGATACCATACACCTTAGCGATAATTAGGCTTGATGAGGGTGCACAGCTACTTTCTGAAGTGATATGCAAGCCTGAAGAGATACATACCGGGATGCGTGTCCGGGCAGTGTTCAGGAGATTGGGAGAAGAAGGGGAAAGGGGGATAATCTATTACGGTACGAAGTTCGTGCCCGCTAACGTACAAACTTAATAATACCACTTGAGGGAGAGAACAGGATACCATCCCGTTTCATCACTTCTATTATCTCTTCTGCTTTCTCCCGCTCCATTCCCTCCTCCTCCGCGAGATCTAGTACCTCCTCCAGTGGTACTTCTTCTCCATATTCGCGTTCCAGATCCTTTATTATTTCCCTTATTGACCTTGCTCGGTCTCTTTTAGTCTTCGTTATGCCCACAGTAACCCAATCAGTATCAAGCCTACCAGTCTCAGGATCAACGAAGACACGTTTCAGGCAGTATGTGACGATATTAATCACGCGGTCAGCGTCCTCCTCTGTTATTTCATCGCTCAGTCGCGCCCTTGCTCTCGCTTCACCGAGTCGAATCAGTGCCTCTAATTGTCGCGCAGTTACAGGAACCGGTGCTTCCTCATCCTCATAACCCTGCCTGCGGAGCCCGATATAGAATTCAAGGAATCTCCGCCTCGCTCCTTCACTCATTACCGGGAATACATTCCGCTTGCTCCATGCTACGTATTTTCTTAACAGGTCACTCTCAATTGGGGGTTTCATAGCCGCCACTGCATGCTCGAAATGCTCTCTTTCGGCTATATCTATCTTGCTTACATTCTTAAGCTGGGCGAGTAGCTCGCCTGCATAATGCGTCTCGATTATATGCTCAGCGGTCTTCGTGTCTGTCTCCTCGTTTGGTCTATCCATCATGGTGAATATGAGGTCGAATCGCGATAGCAGCGTGGGCGGCATATTTATCTGTTCTGCAATAGGGGTGTACTTATCAAATCGCCCATATTTGGGGTTCGCAGCAGCTAACAGCCCACAACGGGAGTTCAACCGTGCCATTATACCCGCTTTCGCTACTGATACTGTTTGCTGTTCCATAGCCTCATGAAGTGCATCTCTATCCTCCTTTCTCATCTTGTCTATCTCATCCACCGCTGCTATACCCTTGTCTGCGAGTACCAGAGCTCCAGCCTCTAAAGTCCATCGCCCTTCCCCAAACTCATCTTTTACTGCCGCTGCGGTCAGTCCCGCAGAAGTGCTACTCTTACCACCAGTATACAAGCCCCTGGGTGCTAACTTCACAAGATATGTCAGTAATTGACTCTTTGCCACACCCGGATCACCAACGAGCAATACATGTATATCACCCCGTACTCGCGTATCATCTGGCAGCTCCTTCGGTACACCTGCGAACAATTGGAGTACCATAGCCTCTTTTATCTCCTCATAGCCATAAATTGAGGGTGCGATACTCCTTATCAGCTTCTCGTAAACGTCTGGCTGATCCTTCAGCTCCATTATCCTCTGTTCATCTTCCTCCGTTATCTTTATCTCCTCAAATTCCTCCTCCTTGTGCTCCAATGAGTTCCCCTCAAGATAGATATCAAAGAAAGGTGTCTTTCCGAACCTGGTTGTCCGCTGATAAGACCTGAGAATGCCTGTAATAATAACCCGGTCACCGGGTGTGACAGTACCGGAGATGTCATCCTCAAGATAGACATCAATTGCCTGTGGCAATTCACCGCCACGTAGTTCCTCCGGTGACTCCTGCAGCCGTATCTTCTGCGCATTTGCAAATTTACACTGCTCGATTAGGAGTTTGAAATGTTGTGCTCTCCTGCCACACCCGCCACTCTCCTGATCGCACTCCACCGGCTCTTTGAACTGCCGCCCACTCTGCCCCATTGAGAATACATGGTGACAGTATGGGCATTCAAATACCGCATCCACCACTTTGGGTCGCACCTCTGTCGCTTTTGTCACCAATCCTTCTATACTCACGAGTTTTCCTATATCCTCGCTCCTGATATCGCGGATTTTTAGCCTTCTCGGTACCTTTATTATGCGAAAGTTCGCCTCATCGAGTGTAACCCCTGTTGGGGTATCAATAGCTCGTAATGCCCTTGTTGCCGCATTAATGGCAACATCAGGACTTTCCAGCACCATATCGGCGAGATTTGTATCATAAAGGTCCATGTCAGTGAACTTAACAAGCAAACTCCGCTTCTCTGGATAATAATTCGCGAGTTCTACAAGCTCATCCCAGCAATATCGCTTCAGAAAGTCCTCCCACCTCTCTGTTACAAGGTCAATGTTCTGAGCCATCACTCAACACCCCATACCTATATATAAAAACCATCTCTATTCTTATAGCTTCACCCATAAAAATTAATTTGGAGATGATGCTCAAATGCGGGATTTAGCAGTAGTATTTGACGGTGCAGGTGTTCTTTATACATCGTTCAGAATAATAAAAAATATAGATAGAGGGATAACGAAGCGGAGCAGAGTGTCGGGGTTGAGCTGTACGGACAGGTTGGAAAAGGGTGCAATGGTGATATTAAAGACACGATACGATGAGACATTAGCGAAAGAAGAGGATTCGAAGTTGCTGTCAGAAGTGATGAAGGAGAAAAAAATAGAAATTAGAGTGATATATAAGAGAGGAGAGATAGATGATGAAGAGGTACTGGAAACAATTTTGAACGATAGGCGCATCAAGTTGAAGGATGTGCATGAAACGATGGTCTTTTTAAAGAAGTGTGATATTCTACCGGTAGTAGGAGTAGCTTTGATAGTGGAGATGGCGAGCAAAGCGATAAGATTTTTAATAGCGGGAGGTATAAAGTTCTTCCCTGGGACTCGCAAACTCCTGAAGGAATTGAGTCAGATGGATTGCGCGATATTTATAGCATCAGGAGACAGGATAGAACCTGAGGAGATATCGGTATATCTACCGGAGGTACCTCAGGAGAATATCTTTGGTATGATGACCCCGGAGGACAAGCGAGATTTGGTGAGGAAGTTGAAAGACAGGCATAAGGTGATAATGGTTGGTGATGACAGGAACGACTATCTTGCATTTTGTGAATCGGATATAGCGGTATTGTCCTTACAGGAGGCTGCGGATAGACCGAGTGAAATTTTTGAGGTTACTGATTTCAGAATAAAGGATATAATAGAGGTAAAAAAGATAATAGAGGAGTTGGAGGAGCACAAATGCGGGATATGAATCAGGGAGAGGGGGTGAATCTGGAGTCTCTGGCTGCAGAGCTCAGGAACTTTGAAGGGGTGAAGCGTAAGGGAGCTATAAGAGACCTTGTGAAGACGCTTGAGGATGCAGATAGGGTGGGTAGTAAGACGATAGCGGGATTTGGTGAGGATGCGGCAGTGCTCAGAGTGGACGATGACAATTTTATTCTGCTCGCGGTAGATGGGATATGGGGTAAATTATTGAATGCAGACCCATGGTGGGCAGGTTATTGCGCAGTACTCGTGAATGTAAATGATATAGCGGCGATGGGCGGTACTGCACTGGCGATGGTGAATCTGACCTCAACGCAGAAGAAGCATATATGTGCGGAATTGGGCAGGGGGATGCAGGATGGTGTGAAGAAGTTTGGCGTGCCGATGGTAGGGGGGCATCTACATCCCGATACTTCATACGATGCGCTTGATGTGGGGGTTGTCGGGACTGTGAAGCGGAACAGCGTGATATTTTCAAGTGGAGCGAAGCCAGGCGATAAAATAGTTGTGGCAATTGATCTCGATGGTAGAATATATCCGAAATACAACCTTGCATGGGACAACACGACAAGGAAGTCAGCAGCTGTGATAAAGAGGCAATTGAATACAATGGTGGAGATAGGAGAGAAGAGGCTGGCAACTGCCGGTAAGGACATAAGCAATCCTGGCACGCTTGGTACCCTGGGGATGTTACTCGAGTCTTCGGGTGTGGGGGCACGTGTGGAATTGGAGAAGATACCGAGACCCGATTCCGAAGAAGTACCAATCTCTATCGCACACTGGCTAAAGATGTATCCAGGTACAGGATTTGTACTAACGGTTGAGGATGCAGAGAGGGGCACGGAATGCATCAATATATTCGAGAATGCGGGTATAACAGCCGCTATGATCGGAGAAATAGATGCGAGTAAGAAGTTGATGATAGAAGATGGTGCAGAGAAGGCAACAGTATTTGACCTTAACCAGGAGATAATAACAGGCATAAAGTAAGTGTGAGTGTAAGTGTAAGTGTAAGAATATCAGATTCAGATGGATGAAAGACGATTTCGATGAGTTATATGAGAGGATAAGGAGGGGAGGGATAGAGCGTGCAGATGCCTCATTTCTTGTGAATAACCCCCCTCTTTTATTTCGCATCGCGGATGAGCTGCGAAAGGAGACGAAGGGAGATATTGTCACCTACGTGGTGAACAGGAACATAAATTTCACGAATGTCTGCATCGGGAATTGCAAGTTCTGTGCATTCAGGGAGGAGAAGAAGCGTGGCTATATGCTGAGTTTGGATGAGGTTCTGGAGAAGGTGGAAGAGGCGGTGAAAAATGAAGCGACTGAGATATGCATTCAGGGGGGATTGCATCCAGATCTCCTGCTGGATGACTATTGCAGACTTATTGAGACTATAAAATCGCAATTTGATGTACATATCCATGCCTTCTCGCCTATGGAGATATACCATGTAGCAAGAAACACAGGGTTAGAAGCGGAAGAGGTATTAAAGGAGTTAAAGAGAGCGGGTTTGGGCTCTATTCCGGGCACGGCAGCAGAGATACTGGATGATTCTATAAGAGCGATAATATGCCCCCGGAAGTTAAATACAGCTAAATGGGAGAGTATAATAAGGAGTGCACATCGCATGGGAATTCCATCCACTGCCACTGTCATGTATGGGCATATAGAAACGTGGAGGGAGAGGATAAACCACATCTTCAGGATAAGGGAGCTGCAGAAGGAGACAGGAGGGTTTACCGAGTTCGTGCTCCTGAAGTTCATGCGTAAGAATAATGAATTGGGGAAGCTGGTGAAGCAGGATATCAGCTTTGAGGAGAATGCAATAGTACATGCACTCGCAAGGGTCATTCTTCATCCATATTGTGTGAATATACAGGCGTCATGGGTGAAGCTCGGGGTAGAAGATGCACAGAGGATGCTATATTTCGGTGTGAATGACCTGGGAGGTACGTTGATGGAGGAGAATATATCACGGCTATCGGGCTCTTCAGCCGGAGAATACCTGAGCCCGGAAGAGTTCGAACGGCTGATAAAAGATGCAGGAAGGACACCGAGGAGGAGGAACACGCTGTATAAACTGATATAGGGATATGGGATAGGGATTAACACGTGCATGAATGCGAAAGTGCAGGATAATATGCTATGCAGTAGCAACGGGACTGGAACTAAGGAGATGCTTGTAGGGGCATAGGAGGAGTAGTAGTAATAGTGGCGGTGGCAGTAGCATTAGCAGGTCCCTCCTCTTTAACTTTAATATTGTGGAATTCGGACAGATATCCATAAACAGTTTCCGCAGCATTCACTATCCTCGGACCCGGTCTGTCAATTATATCCCCATCTATCAGGTAAACCCTGTTATTTCGCACTGCATCTACTATTTTCAGTCTATCATCACTCACTATCTCCTCATACGCCTTGCTCATGCTTCCCATTCCTCTATCGCAGATAATAACCTGTGGATTCTTAGCAATGAGCTCTTCTATGCTCATCTGGAAATAGCCAGTTTTATCAGCAGCGATGTTCCTGCCTCCTGCGGTCTCAATTATTTCGTTTACAAATGTGTCGTTACCCGCGGTATAGAAACCACCTATATCATAAAATACTGTTGGAGCTGCTGCCTGCTGAGAGCCCCTCATAGCTCTCGCTTTCGCTCTTATCGCATCCAACCTGCTATCTATAGCCGCAACTAAATCAGTGGCGTTGCGCTCTTCGCCTGTTACTCTACCCACCAGCTTAATATCTGCCAGTATCCCACTGATATTCTTTGGATTCAGTCCTAAAATGGGTATACCCAGCTCCTCCAGCCGCTCAAACGTATCCTTACCGTTAATGCTACAGCCAATGACGATATCAGGATTCAGTGCAACCACTTTCTCTATGCTCACGGTGGAGACGCCGCCTACCTTGGGGCGTGTCTTTGCAGCAGGAGGGTAATTACAGTATTCAGTCACGCCAACGACTCTATCTCCAGCACCAATAGCGAATAGGATCTCGGTATTGGAGGGCGATAGAGAGATAATTCTCGCGGGTACACCATTCAGTGTGACATTCCTGCCAAAATCATCGGTCACTGTGATCCCTTTCGGAGCAACCTGGTAATGGATGGACGTGATTGCACCCACCAGGATTAGCGAAAGCAAAATGCATGCAATGATAATGACCTTCTGCTTTGACATTGTTCCTTCTCTTCTCTATTAGATGTTTATATTTAAAACTTTCTTTACGGATAACACGTATTCTCAATATAGAAAACATCTATGTACCTATTAGATTCCACAATTGCATAAAACTCTCACCCAAATGGATAACACATAACATACCGAAAAGCTTTTATATATCATTTCCCGCTATAAAAATCAGGTAATGCACTCTAACAAATAAATAGAAACGAAATGATAATAGCAGAAATTGCGGTCGTGCCGATAGGTACAAAGACGCCAAGCGTAAGTAGATACGTATCAAAAGCAGTGGACGAGTTGAAAAGGTTGGGATTGAGACCCGAACTCACAGCTATGGGCACGATATTTGAAGCAGAAGAGATGTCTGTAGTCTTAAAGGCGCTTGAAGCTGTGCACAAATCGGTTTTTGAGCAAGGTGCTGAAAGAGTCGTTACGACCTTAAAGATAGATGAGAGGAGAGATAAAGAGGGGACAATAAAACAGAAGCTGCAATCGGTTGCATCAGCACAGAAATCGGTGGATTTTTGACTTCGACTTTGTTTTTTGTCTCGCTTATCTATCGCTTAGAATAAATAAACTTCATAACGAGTAACAGGATATTACAGCAAACTCCCATAACGTTCGTAATTATAACCGGGATGGAACCAATATGAATCCCGTATAGAATCCACAGGAACATACCGGAACCCATGAAAGACAGCAGGAGATACGAAAGGTCGTCGAGTTTCTTGGTTCTGTAGCCCTTCAATATCTGTGGGATAAAACTGGTTATGCACATAAATCCGGCAATCAAGCCAAAAATTGTCCAGAACATAGCATGCCCTGTTGCACAATTAAACTTTCTTCGCTATAAGATTTTACTGATTGCTCTACCAGGGTCTAAATTCTTTTGTATCTGAAACGGACTCATCTGTGGCTTCGATACGATTCGTTACCTTCGCTCCCGAAGAATTTTTATAACCTTAACTCCGCATCATTTAGGGAATAAGTTTAACTCAAGTTTCTCGTCCAGCTCCCTAACCTTTTTTGGAACCTCGGACATCAGTTCTTTGTCTCCATATTCCACTTTGTAGACTTTGGCATA
>Ga0190354_1000106_pt1 | contig 13107 bp, 14 predicted proteins | sample 4872131213_MG_FD_163436 | JGI IMG/M metagenome (GOLD analysis project Ga0190354, IMG submission 163436) | Hydrothermal vent microbial mat bacterial communities from Southern Trench, Guaymas Basin, Mexico - 4872-13-12-13_MG | ecosystem: Environmental > Aquatic > Marine > Hydrothermal vents >...
TTGATATGGTCTGGGAGAACCGACGCTACTTCATGGAAGAAATGCAAGCCTTGGGATTTGACACTGGAAATACTGAAACACCCATAGTTCCCGTCATGTGCGGAAGGAGCAAAACGGCTAGAGACCTCGCAGACTACGTTTGGAAAGAAGGAATATTTGTTCTGCCAATAGTCTATCCGATGGTTCCAAGGGAAAAGGCCAGAATAAGAGTTCAATTATGCGCAAAGCACACGAGGGAGCATTTGGACAAAGCAATAGAAGCGTTCAAGAAAGGAGGAAAAGCAGTAGGCTTGATCTAACCCCTTTATTTTCTCAACTTTCTTGAATCGTGAGCCAGCTTGGAAGTAAAGAGGGAAAAACAAAGGTTAAGAGAGAAAATTTGGAGGGAAATGCAAGAAAGGGGCATCGCAAGGTTTCCTTTACCGTGCTGGGGAAGGATACCAAATTTTGTTGGTGCGGAGAAGGCTGCTGAAAACCTCAGAAAACTTGAAGAATGGAAAAAGGCCAGAATAATCTTTGTAAGTCCAGATTCTCCTCAGAGGAAAGTTAGAGAAAATGCTTTAAAAGAAGGAAAAATTCTAGTTATGGCTTCTCCAAGGCTTAAAAGCGGATTTTTAATAATAAAACCTGAAAAAGTTAGGGGTAAAGAAAGTTTTGCATCAACAATCAGAGGAGCATTCATTCACGGTGAAAGAACAGAGGATTTTCCAAAGCCAGACTTAGTTGTAACTGGAAGCGTAGCCGTAGATTCCCATGGTCATAGACTTGGAAAGGGAGGAGGCTATGGAGACCGCGAATTATCAACTATACGCAGTAAATTCGGAAAAATTCCAGCGGCCACTACAGTTCATGAATTGCAAATTGTATATTCTGTTCCTTCCGAGGAGCATGACGAGAAGATTGACATCATAGTTACGCCGCAAAGAACGATTAGAGTTAAATCCTCGTAGCCTAATATGGAGCATATTAACATTCGCATCTAAGGCGGAGCAGCTTGCAACTACAAGAATGGTTAATGAATGTTGCTCAGCAATATCAGTTCTTAGGGGTATTCTTCATAAGTTTCATAGGATCCCTATCAATTTTTTTCCCAATTCCCTATACAATTATTATTTTGGCTTTGGGAAGTGCTGGTTGGAATCCCTTTCTCTTGGCGATGGCAGGCGGGTTAGGTTCGGCTGTAGGAGAATTTTCAGGCTATGCTCTAGGATATTATGGCGGAAAACTAATAAGTGAGGAAAGAAGGAGGAAGATGAATTTTTTCGTAAAAATATTTGATAAGTATGGGCCAGTAGTTGTTTTTCTCTTTTCTTTAACGCCGCTTCCAGACGACTTGCTTTTTATACCGCTTGGAATCCTCAAATACAAGTTTTGGAAAACATTCTTACCATGCCTCGCCGGAAAATTTCTAATGTGTTTTCTCCTCGCATACTTTGGAGGTTTATTTAGAGATCTCGCTATACTTATCTTCGGCGAGGAGGGGAGCTGGATAGGAATGACGATTACCATAATTGCACTTTTCATAGTACTCTTCGTCTTGCTGAAAGTTGACTGGGAAGAGGTTTTTGAAAAATACGTTGGAAAGGAAAGGCTGGGGATAGAATGAGAATAATAGCTGACCTTCATATTCACAGCCGCTACAGTAGGGCTACAAGCCAAAAAATGAACGTTGAAGAAATTGCCAGATTTGCAAAAATTAAAGGCTTAAACCTCGCTGGAACCGGAGACTTCACTCATCCAAAATGGCTAAAGGAACTTCAAGAGTCTCTAATTGAAATTCCGGGAACAGGCCTTTACAAACCAGCCAAAGACCCGGAATCACCTGTTTATTTTATGATAACAACCGAAGTCAGCACAGTTTTTGTAGTTAACGGCCAAACCAAAAAGATTCATCACGTGATTCTAACGCCGAACATTGAAACGGCTGTTCAAATTAACGATAGACTGGCCAAGTATGGCAGTTTAGATATTGATGGACGGCCAACCCTTGACATGACTGCCGCCCAACTTGTCGAGGAAGTCATGGAAGTTTCAAGTCTAAACGAAGTTTTCCCAGCTCATGCTTGGACTCCTTGGTTCAGCATTTTCGGAGCATTCAGCGGCTTCAACAGCGTAGATGAATGCTACGAAGACATGACAAAGTATATTCATGCCTTAGAAACAGGGCTCAGCTCGGATCCCCCGATGAACTGGAGATTAAGCGCCCTAGACAAGTATGTTCTTGTTTCCAACAGTGACAGCCACAGTTTCTGGCCGTGGAGGATAGGTCGAGAAGCAAACGTCTTCGAACTGGAAAAAATAACCTACTATGAAATAGTTGACGCCATAAGAACGAAGGATAAGAACCGTTTCAAATTCACAATTGAAGTTAACCCTGCCTACGGAAAGTATCATTGGAGCGGCCACAGAAAATGCGGCGTTTCGCTTCCTCCAAAAGAAGCAATAAAACTTGGAAACATTTGCCCAGTTTGTAGAAGGAGGCTCACCAAAGGCGTTGAGCAAAGAGTGGAAGAACTGGCCGACAGACCTGAAGGTTTCAAGCCTGAAAATGCAATTGGTTTTATGCATTTGCTTCCGCTTTCAGAAATAATCGCATCTGTTTTGGGTTATGAAAGCCCAAGTGTTCGAAAGGTTTGGGAAGTTTATAATTCTTTGATAACTCGCTTTGGAAATGAATATTCAGTTCTCATAGACGCTTCTTTTGAGGAACTTTGCAAGGTGGTCCAGCCAAAAATAGCTGAGGCAGTCGTCAGGGTTAGAGAGGGCCGAGTGAAAGTTGTTCCCGGTTATGATGGAGTTTATGGCCAAATAATATTCTTTGAAGAAGAAGGGAGAGCGGAAGAAAAGCCTAAAGTTCCTCAAAAAAGTCTAGTTGACTTCATGTAACCCATTTAGGAGTGATTTAAAATGAAAATAGTTCGCTTCAAAAATGACGGCAAAGAATATCTAGGCATAATGAAAGATAACCAAATACTTTCTTTAACTGTTCTTTCTCCCTTCATAAAATGCTCAATTCCGCAAACTCTGGAAGAACTTATTTCACTTAGTCCAACCGTTGTTAACAGAATTGAAGAGCATCTTAAAAATCTGGGAAAAGATTACAAAGAGGCAGCAACGTATAAGGTGGAAAACGTTGAAATTCTTGCTCCGCTTACTAGTCCTCCAAAAATCATCTGTTTAGGCTTAAACTACTATGGCCATGCAGCCGAACAGAACGCTAAAATTCCAGACGAACCCATTATTTTTATGAAGCCCAGAACAGCCATAACCGGCCCGAACAAGCCCATTGTTAAACCAAACCTTGTAAAAAAGCTTGATTACGAAGCAGAACTTGCAATTGTAATAGGGAAAAAGGGTAAGAACATACCTGTTGAAAAGGCGAAGGAGCATATCTTTGGGTACACAATTCTCAATGATGTTTCAGCTAGAGACATTCAATTTAAGGATAGACAATGGACTAGAGGTAAAAGTTTTGACACATTCGCCCCAATAGGCCCATGCATAACAACGGCGAATCAAATAGTGAACCCAAACAATTTAAGGATAAGGACATGGGTGAATAACGAGTTAAGGCAAGATTCATCAACGAAAAATATGGTTTTCAACGTCTATGAAATTGTTCATCATCTAAGCAAAGTTATGACCTTAGAGCCAGCCGACATAATTGCAACAGGCACACCAGCCGGAGTTGGAGTTTTCATGAAACCTGAACCAAAGTTCCTAAAACCTAGTGATAAAATAACTATAGAAATAGAAGGCATAGGAAAACTTGAAAACTTTGTTATTGAAGAAGGCTCGACGTATTGAAACTTCAAAATTCTTCGAAGTTGCCGCAACTCTTTTTCATATTGTCTCTATAAGCTAAGCGGAGGCTCTGTTTGGGCTACGAGATTGATTTAGAAGATTGGCGTTAGATAAATATTTACCATTGTGAAAAAGAACTTGAAGAGCTTCGTGAAAGTAAATAATTTCCTTTATTTCCATTTTTGGACAAGTAAAAGTATTCCAAGTAAAACTGTGGAACCTGTTACTGTAACTGTAAATGGATAGTTAGGCGACATCGTGTATAGGTTTCCGCCTACGTACGGCGCAAAAAACGCTGCCAACATGCTTGCGGTCTGGGAGATTGCAACCCATCTTCCCCTCAAATTTTCTGGAGAAAGCGAACTTATTGTGGCGTTCATTAGAGGCCAAGGGGTGTAATTTGTTCCAATTGCGAAGAATATTGGAAGTAGGAACAGGAAGTTGGCTGTTAACTGCAAAAATGTTAATGAAGTTGCTGTAAGTGCAAGACATATGGCAACTGCAACCTTGTTTCCGAACTTGTCGCCTACCCTTCCAATAAAGACTCCTAAAAACGCTGAACCAGCAAATGTTAAGGAACCTAAAACTCCAATTAGGAATTTGTCAAATCCATAAACGTCTTCGAGAAATGTTGGTATGAAAGGTCTCACCAAAACGTTAAAGAACATTATCAAAGCGAAAAACACTGTCCAAACCACGATGCCTCCTAGATTAGTAGATGTCTCTCCGCCTTTTCTTTCAAAACTCTTATCTGCAGTTACTTTTTGACTTTTGATAAAAGCTATGATAATAGTTGCCACTAGGTAAAACATGAATGCAATAAAGAAGACGGTTCGCATACCTATTTTTGTAGCTAAATATCCCCCTAGGGTCGGCGAGAAAATGTATCCGGCCCACCATGACGACGATATTAATGTGAACGTCAAATTTATCTTGTCTCTCTTTGCTGATGAAGCAACGTAGGCAGTTGTCGACGGACCGCTTATGATGCATCCGTAGAGAATCATGGCTGGAAAAAGCATAGTCCAGTGAGTTGCCACCGAGAACAGTATGGGAACTGGAAGCCATAATATCCAAGCTAAAACCATGACCTTTTTGCGGTCATACTTATCTGCCAAAATTCCACCCGGAATAGGCGTTAAAGCCGCAGAAAGGGTTAAAATAGTGTAAAGAAGCCCCATTTCAACAGCGTTTGCACCTAAGCTGTCACGTATGTAAACTGGTAAAAGATAAGAGTAGAGGCCGTCTCCAAAAGCCCCAACAATGTTTGAAAGGAAAACTAGTTTTAAATCTCTATTTAAGACTCCGAAAACTTTTCTTAACCGCTGCAAACCGCTTAACACGCCCTCATACTCACCCTTTTCATTTCTCCTTTGCGAACAAACAGTTTATGCAAATCACGTTTATAGGTTTAGTTTAAACATTTAATAACAAATTTCTAAAATGCCAAAATAATATTAAACGTTGTAAATTCAATCATAAAATTGGTGTGGTGTGCTGGGTGGTTAAAATAAGAGTTTTTCGCGAAGAAGACACCGCTACTTTGGAAGCTATCTACAGAGAAGCCTTTCAAGACGAAATTAAACGAGGCATGGAAATAGTAACTGCAAGAGAATTTATTGAATTTTCGAAAGGGCCTGAAGTTAAAATTTTTGTTGCCGAACTGGAAGGCCAAGTTGTCGGTTACGTTATGATTAGCGAACGCCGTGGACTGCCGCTACGAGTTAACACCATTGCAGTTAAAAAGAATTTAGAAGAAGGGGCTTTGGGAAGGAATTACTGAACAAGTCTATGAGAAAAATATGCCTCGAGCTAGCCTTCATTCCAGAAGCGTACTTAAGAAAAGATTTTTCAACGAAGATTTAATCAGATACTCTTTCTTCTTATAATCCATTTTTCGTAATGAACAGTTTAACCGTTCTCTCTCCGCAACTATATCCTTACTATCTGGCGATTAACTTAAAAGGCTAAAATATGGCATTCTGAAGTGGTTATGCCTATGCTGCGTTCGGAACACTGTAAAAATCCTTGGAATGGGAAATGTAAGTGCACCGAAATTGAACTTTACATCATCTATGATGGTAAGAAAATTCCTATATGCCGTAAATGTTGGTCTGAGATAGCTGAAAAGGAAATTGAATGGGTAAATTTTTCTATACATATTTTTGTTAAAAATCATTTCTATTTACATGAATTTTTACAAAAATTTTAAATAAACACTCGTCTCTTCAAAAGGTGGGTGTAAAAGTTGCCGTGCACAGTAGTTGTTGGAGGATTCTGGGGAGACGAAGGAAAAGGAAAAATAATATCATATTTAGCCTTAAAAGACAAAATCGACATCTGCGTTAGAACAGGCTCAGTTAACGCAGCTCACACAGTAATTCACAAGGGGAAAGTACTAAAACTTCACTTAATCCCGTCGGGATTCGTTAATGAAAACTGCAGACTACTACTAGGCGCAGGCGTAAACATTCACATTCCACAACTACTGAAGGAAATAAAAGAAACAAACACTGGAAATAGACTTGGAATAGACCCACAATGCTCAATAATCGAGGAAAAGCATACCATCCAGGATAGAACAAGCTCACACTTAAAAGGTGTAATAGGCACAACAGGCTGGGGTGTCGGTCCAGCCATAGAAGAAAGAGTAAGGAGAACAGCCAAACTTGCAAAAGATATTCCCGAATTAAAGCAGTATTTAACGGATGTCGCCTTAGAAGTGAATGAAGTAATCGAAAAAGGGAAAAAGGTTCTAATTGAAGGAGTTCAAGGCCTATATCTTTCGCTTTTCCATGGAACCTACCCATATGTTACCGGAAGGGACACAAGCGCTTCGGCCGTTTGTTCAGAAGCCGGAGTAGGGCCAACAAGAGTTGACAATGTGCTAATAGTTTTCAAGGCTTACGTAACAAGAGTTGGAGGCGGCCCCCTGCCAAACGAACTTCCAAGAGAAGAGGTTATCCGTCGTGGTTGGCGCGAAATTTCCGGAACAGGACGTGAAAGAAGGGCTGCACCATTTAACTATGAACTCGCGAAAAGAGCCGTAATGATTAATGGGGCAACTGAAGCTGCAATAACAAAGCTGGACATAGTTTTCCCCGAATGTAAAAATGCGAGAAGCTATGAGGAACTTTCTCCCAGAGCAAAGGAGTTCATACAAAAAATTGAAAACGAAATCGGAATTCCAGTAACATTAATTGGAGTAGGCCCAGGTGCGTTGGAAATAATTGATCGAAGGGCTAAATAAGCTGGAAATCAATTATCCAAAATTCTAGCTTCAACTTTTCCAATTTTCCATCTAATATCCATAATTTTTCCGTTACGGAAAATTGTCAATGTAACATCTTTTCCAATGTTTTCGTATTTATACTTCTCTAAGTAGTCAACAATATCGTAGAAGCCTCTAACTTCCCTTTCATTGATTTTAATTATTATATCTCCGCCAACTGTAATGTTTTTTCCATCTATTGTTACTGTTCGGTTTCCAGCGTGTAGGCTTCCATTTACCTTTGCGTCTATATGGGTAACCAAGAATCCACGTGTGAGGTTTACGTTCATTTTCTCGGCAATTTGTTGAGTCAGGTCAACTCCCCTTACTCCTTCAAGCCAAGGATGCGTATATTTTCCCATTTTCATTATTGATGGCACTATCCTCTTTATCATCTCTGATGAGAGCGCATAACCTACACTTGATATATTACCTTTCCCCGCCATTCTTATTACAACCCCAACTACGTTTCCCTTTGAGTTTAGCAATGGTGCCCCTAGAGTTTCTGGGCATATTGTTGCACTAAACTGTATAACGTCGACTATTGGAAATTCGTCCTTAAACCATAAGGCGCACCTAAGCCTGTTTACTTCTCCTGGAATCATTGAATTTTCGTCCCCAAAGAGTTTTCCAACAATGTAAATTCTCTCTGTAAGATGAAGCTTGCTGGAGGTTCCAAATCTAAGCGGCTGTTGTGTTATGCTTAGGTTTTCATTAATTTTTAGCACTGCCAAATTGCTATATTCGTCGAATCCAATTACTTTGCTTTCACTTCTGTTCCATTGGTAAATATCACTCTTATTTCATCAGCGTCTGCAATAGAACTGTTAACTGTTATAATGTGGCCTTCATCATATATAAAGCCGGAACACTTAGACTGAATAGTCATACTCTCTGAAAGGTTTTTCCTACTTGCTATCAGAACTACCGACTCTGTTGTTTTATCATAGATCTCTCCAGGTGAGATGGTTGACGGCGTGAAAACTCCGCTTGTACTTGAAAGAGATTCTAGTTTTTGGTTTATGTCGATATAGAGGAATGTGAAGAATCCGGCTATAATGCATGATGATAGAATTAACGCGATTATTAGCTTCTTATCATTTTTTCCAAGCTTTTTACCATTACTTAAGTGGAAGATGATTAGAAAGATTAATGCTTTACTAGAATTAAAATGTTAAATAATCTTGTGTTATGCGATGTAACTTGTTTTTGAATATGTATTCCTTTTGTTTGTTTCAATTTTCTTTATTCCTAGTTGCTTTAGAATTTCGGATGTGTTTAGCCAGAATTCTATTTTAAGTTGTTTGGCTACTCTGTGAGACTCGTATAGCAATGGCATATGTTCTATGAATAGCCATTTGTAGTTCTTTTTCATAGGTTATTTTCTGTTTTTCGTGCTTATATAGTGGGATGGAAGATTTTACAGTGGGATTTCTGTTGTTTCTTTTTCCGTTTCAAAGACTACGCATGTGAGGGTTTTTTCGATTCCTTTTACTAGGCGTAGTTTATCTATTACGAATTTTCCTATGGCTTCTACGTTTTCTGCTTTTACTTTGATTAGTAGGTCCCAGTCGCCAGTTATGATATGTACCTCTTGTACTTCAGCAAATTTCGCTATTTCCTTTGCGAGTTGTCTTTGTGAAAGTGTTTCTCTGTTTGGTGTTCTGTATGTAAAAGAGGCTAGTATGAACGCTGTTGTGCTTTTACCCAGCTTTTTAGGGTCAAGTATGGCTCTATATTCTCTGATTATTCCACTTCGCTCCATTTTCTTTATTCTTGTGAACACTGTTGTTATTGGCGCATTGATTTGTTTGGCTATATCTTTCGTTGTTAATTTGCAGTTTCTCTGGATAAGTCTTAATATTTGTATATCTTTTCTGTCAAGTTGATGTTGCATGTGAAAAATTTTCTTTAAGTAACTTTTAAATGTTTTTATTTTTGAATTTTTACTCAATTTTTTGAAAAATGTTTATAGCAAATAATGCTACCATCATGTTTCGGTGGACTCGTTGAAAGGTGTCTACGAAAATAGAGCCTGAAAGCCTTTCAAGCGTGGTTAAACGTTACAAAATCATTCGTCAACCATGGATTAAATGTGTTTTACTTGTCCAGGATGAGATTCTTTCAGCCATACGTGATTTTCTGCGTAGTGAGGGGTTCATCGAAATCCTAGCTCCAATAATAGGGCCCGCTACCGACCCCGGGGATCAGAGGTGCAAGGCAAGTTTCAATTGACTATTATGGAGCCCGGTTTAAGCTTATGAGTAGCATGATATTGTATAAGCAAATGGCTGTTGCTAGTCTTGGGAAGATCTTTGCGCTTTCACCAAACATTCGTTTGGAGCCCCATGAATCCATAGTTACAAGGAGACATTTAGCTGAGTTTAGGCAAGTTGACGTTGAGCAGGCTTATGCAAGCTATGAGGATGTTATGGGCGTTGCTGAGCGTCTCGTAAGATATGTTTGTCAACGAATAGAAAAAACATGCAGGGACAAACTTTCATATTTAAACCGAAAAATAAGAGTGCCGAAGGTTCCCTTTAAAAAATTAACCTATCAAGAAACTGTTGAAATCTTGAGAAGTGAAGGTTTTCGCGTAAAATATGGCGAAGAAATACCTTGGGATGCGGAGAAAGCTCTTTCAGCAATGTTTAACGAACCATTTTTCGTAATTGATTATCCATTAACAGCCAGAGGATTTTATGACCGCGAAGACCCAGATAGACCTGGAATACTTCGAGATTTCGATATGCTCTATCCAGAAGGCTATGGAGAGGCAATTTCAGGCGGGGAGAGAGAACATACTTACGAGGGAGTTTTAAGGCGGATGCGTATAAGGGGCGACAACCCCGCTGAGTACAAGTGGTATTTGGAAATGTTAAAGGACGGCATACCCTTGTCTGCAGGTTTTGGAATAGGTGTGGAACGCCTAACAAGGTGGATATGTGGTCTCAAAAACATATGGGATGCAGTGCCGTTCCCGAAAGTTCCAGGAATAATCTCGCCTTAAGATAAAGTTTAATCCCCCAGAAACCCTAAAACCATAACTAACTCTCTCTACACAAAAACAAAAACACACAAGACTTTCCACATAAACGTTATGCAATCCAACAAAATCGACAATTTCAACTTCATAGAAAAAGCAGGGCGTTTTCATGAAGCCTACGCCTAAGTTATAGAGATAGAACGTGTGGGGCAGCTGAAAAATTATGTTGCAGAGGAAACTTAACTTTGAGTTTGCTCGTTTGTTTTGGTTTGTAGGAAGGGTAGGGTTACGCCTGTTAGGGTCATTACCATGCCGACTATTTGCGGTGCAGTTAGGCTTTCCTTTAATATTATCGTTGATAATATTGCTGCAGATAGTGGTTCTAAGACTCCCAGTATGCTTCCTTTTGAGTATTCTACGTGTTTTATTGCGTATGAGTATATGAGGTAGGCGAGTAGGGATGGGATCCATGCTATTGCGAGGATTATTAGCCAGAGCTCCAGTGGATAGTTGATTGCTTCATTTAGTGAAGCGAATGTTATTGGGGTTAAGATTAGTGCGCCTATTGTGTCACCGTAAATCATTAGGGTCCAGTTTGTGTAGTTTTTTCTTAATTCTTTTGCTTGTATGAAGTATTGTACGAATAGTAGGCTTGATGCTAGGCCGGCTATTATTCCGGGCAGGTTGGCGTTTATCCATGAGGTTTCGTAGGCTTTTACGACGAGGGCTACGCCTAGGAAGGTTAGGGATATGGCGATTACTGTTAGGCCTGAAATTTTTTCGCCTTTGGATTTGTGGCCGTAAATTGTCACGAATATTGGATATGTGTAGAAGAGTATGACTGCTATGGTTACTGTTGTTAGGTCTACGGCGTAGAAGTAAGTTAATCTTTGGAGAGCCACAGCAAAAACTCCGAAAAGAATAAACTGGAGGATATGGGCTTTTTGAATTTTAAATGCATCCCTTTTCAGTATGAAAGCCAAAAGCAGTGTTGTCAGCGAGGATGTAAGAAGCCTAAAAGCGATTAGAGTTGGCGGATTTATTCCATATACGTAGGCGATTTTTGCAAGGATTCCCATACTTCCCCATAGGATAGCGGCGGTTGCGACAAGCAGATAGCCATGTAGCTCTCGCATATATTGAAAGAACTCTTTAACCTTAATTTATTTTGGCTTTTAAACATTTAATTAATGATTTTTAGAAAACGATTATAGCTGTCTTGTATATGTTTTTGTGTAGAGAGAGTTAGTTATGGTTTTAGGGTTTCAAGGGGATAAAGTTTAATCAGTGTTTCTAACTTATTACTAATGATGTGGTGATGATAGAGTCTTATAATTTTGGAAAAATAGTTGTAAACGGCAAAGTTTACACCTCTGACCTCATAATATTCAACGATTCAGTTATGGAAAACTGGTGGAGAAAAGAGGGGCATAAATTACACATTGAAGACTTAAGGGAAGTTGTTGAGAGGAAGCCGGAAATCCTCGTTGTCGGAACAGGATATTTCGGCTTTATGAAGGTTCCAAAAGATGTTAAGGAGTTTCTCACTCAAAGGGGAATAGAGCTTATTTTTCAGAAAACGGGAGAAGCTTGCAAAACTTTCAATAAACTTTTGAGTTCTAAAAGAAAAGTTGCTGCTGCTTTGCATCTAACGTGTTGACTGCCAATTAAACATAAATTTTGTAACGATTATTAATTCCTTATTAATTTGAGGGATTAGGTATGACAGCAGAGCTTCTTGAAGATGTAAGAAATGAAGTAACTGAGCTTTTAAGTGAACTAATAAAAATTGATACTACTAATCCTCCTGGAAACGAAACTGTAGCGGCTAAGTTTTTGGCTGAATACCTAGAGAAAGAAGGTTTAAAGTGTGAGATTGTCGAGTCCGCTCCTGGTAGAGGAAGCCTAATAACGAGGATTAAAGGCGAAGGTAAAGGTCCGAGTCTCTTGTTGCTGTCTCATCTAGATGTTGTTCCAGCCTTAGCCAAAGAATGGTCTGTTCCGCCATTTTTGGGAATAGTTAAAGATAACTTTGTATGGGGAAGGGGAAGTCTAGACTGCAAATCACTTGTCGCAATGGAAGCCATGATTATGAAGCTTCTTAAAAGGGAGAAGTTCAAACCTGAAGGAGACATAATTTTCGCTGCAACAGCTGACGAGGAGAAAGGTGGAAACTACGGCGTGGGATGGCTTGTTAAGAACTGCCCGGAGAAAATCAAAGCCGACCTTGTCATAAATGAAGGCGGCGGGTTCTCAATTCCAATTAATGGAAAGCACATTTTTACTGTTCAAACAGCCGAGAAAGGTGTGATGTGGCTTAAGATAAGGGCTAAAGGCAGACCTGGACATGGTTCCATTCCAAGCGCAGCTGACAACGCAATTTTAAGAATGGCTAAAGTAGCTGAAGCCATCGGAACTTACCGTTCAAAGATTCGTGTAGTCCCAGCCGTTAAGCAGATGATTGAGGGCTTAGCCAAAGAACGTGGCACCGTTTGGCAGTTGCTTTCACGCCTACTTATTAGCCCACGATTTGCCGATAAAATCTTGGATAGAATGGCGAAGGATGAACCTGCAACGGCTGAGTTTCTGAGAGCTATGTTACGGAATACCATGGCGCCAACTATGATTAGTGGAGGGATAAAGGAGAACATAATTCCATCCGAATGCGAGGCAGTGTTCGACTGTAGAGTTCTACCAGGAGAAACTAGAGACTCCCTACTAGCAGAGATAAAAGGGGTTCTGTCTAACGCAAAAATAAAACTTGAAAAACTCGAATTTGAATTCATACAAGCAGATGAACCTTCAGAATCTCCCATAGAAACGCCGCTTTACAACACTATTCAAAAAGTCCTACGAAGATTTGAGCCTCACTCGTACGTTGTCCCCTTCATGATGACCGGTGGAACCGACTCAAGATTTTTACGCAGAATAGGCTGCATATGCTATGGCTTTGCCCCAATGAAAACAGACATGCCCTTAAGCGATTTTCTAAAAATGGCGCATGGAATAGATGAACGTGTATCAGTAGACAACCTAGTATTCGGCG
>Ga0190354_1000108_pt1 | contig 13066 bp, 20 predicted proteins | sample 4872131213_MG_FD_163436 | JGI IMG/M metagenome (GOLD analysis project Ga0190354, IMG submission 163436) | Hydrothermal vent microbial mat bacterial communities from Southern Trench, Guaymas Basin, Mexico - 4872-13-12-13_MG | ecosystem: Environmental > Aquatic > Marine > Hydrothermal vents >...
CGGAACAATATACTTCGGTGCATGTTGACCTTGAGAAAGAGAAGGTTATAAGGATAAGCCCGCCGCTCTATCGCCACCGATGAATAAATAGATTACGGAATGAGCAAGATGGTGAAGCTTGCCTAAAACTCTTGTGCGATGCCACAATGCATGTGCCCGAAGGGATTAGAATCCTTGACTGCCTGGTATCTCACAATGCCGCGGGAACAGAGAATATTTCAGAGATATTTATAAAGTCGGGTGATGCTAAGACGCTGTATTTAGAGTTCGTCCCACCTTATAACGTTGAAACCGGCGAGTATAACCTCGTAAGCATCGTTGAATCATCCACGATGTGTATGAACAGAATCTGACGTTGAAGAAGCTTTCATTGCTTTTATTTCTTTTAGTTCATCCTCCGTAAAGTATTCTGTCCATTTCACCGGCACTATCACTTCCGTTATCCCTCCTCCGACAACTTCCTCCTCCATTCGCACCATATTCGCATCTACCAATCTTCTTACGGATTGTATGACCTTGCTTATGGAGCAATTCAGATGCTTTGAAATCTCGTAAATAGTGCAGTGAGCGTGACTGCATATGAAATTATAGACCATCCAATCGGTTTCCAAAGCATTCTCCCCTGATACTACTTCTACCTTTGCCTGTACCCCGGTCATAGCTATATACTATGTTTGTCTTGCTACTATTTAAGCATTCTGATTATATTTAGAAAAGCACCCATGTTGAACGAGATAGAAATTGCAGTATTGATCAGTATTTGCCATAAAACCAAGATGAGCAAGAAAGTACACATTCCCAAGCAATATTTTTTAAATAGATTCAAAGGTAGAAAGCGTGTATATGCAGAAAAGGCATTACTCAGTTTAATTAAGAAAGGATATGTGATAAAACATCCAACCAGAGGAGAGATGACTTATCAACTCACGGATTTTGGTAGAAAGGAGTGTATGAAATTTGCGGGAAGCTGATACATACCATTTGCATAAATGCGCTCTATACATGCGCCATTTGCCAATCAAAAAGCTCTCCACGGTGTTCTGTAACTTGTTCCATTCCCCGGAACACCTCGTTCCATTTTCCGGAACGCCCGTTCCACCTCGCTATTATATGCTGTTCCAGCCGAGATTTGTATGGGTGCTTTAACGCCGAAGGTGCGTGGCGTAGCGCTCTTTAGGAGGTGATGTGGAAAGATGAAGAAGAAAGGAAAAGTAACAATTGGAGCGCTGTTAATAGTGGCGTTGGTTGCAAGCATGGGTTTTATGTCAGCAATGAGTACTTCAGAAGATTCGCCTGAAGAAATCCCTGAAGAAATTCATGCATCTGTACAAGTTGTAGGTCTGGCACTACCGATTGCAACCCTGGCACTACCAGTTGCAGATAGTGATGTGAATGCTACTGGTGAAGTAGGAACCAGAGCCGATTATAATGTAGATGGAGGCTGGTTAAAGATCGACGAGGGCACAAGTACTGTATGTACGGGAAATGCACAGGGAGCGTAACTAGTGGGTGTCCCGGCTGGGGGCGCCACCTGTAAGATTACTGTGGATTATACATATATTGACACGAGTGCTATAACAGGTGGTTATGCTCTTTTCAGACTAACACCTCCCTCTGGTTCTCCAGCGGAGAAAAAGATAGATGACGCGTGGGGATTTGACAACAGTGCTACTGGTGAATTATCCAGAACTTTTACCGTTTACCCCAATAACCGCTACGTCTTTACAATTTACTGCGAGCGCGGCAGTGACAGTTTTACCGATAGTGCAAGTATATACACATAGTCGCATTATTCCCTGTGTGATTCAAGAGCACACAAAAGATTCCAAAATTACCCCCTCTTTTTCTTTTTAGAGAGGGAAACCATCCAAATTATAATAATTGGCGCATTATGATACCTTTTGTCTCGACTGTCATGGAGCAGATGGCAATGCATGTGGCGTTCCAATGACTGGTGAAGTAGAAACCAAATTTATGAAGTTCATGCTTCCCACCACCGTTCAGGTGATTATCAAAGGGCAATCCACGGATACAGATAGAAGCGCTCATGGAATACGGCGAGATGAACCAGGCGGACCTCTCAGCCCGAACTGGGATACTTTCTCAATATTTCGCCAGCTCGCGCAGCAACTCAATATTCTCTTCCATCGACTCTCTCAGCAGTTTCTTCAGCTTCTTATCCTTTGTATGTTTTATTTTGATTTTGCCTTCTTTTTTATCCATTCTTTCACCTCTTTTAACCCTGATTCTCCTTTTGCTAGCTGCAACAGGAACTTAATTACTTCTTCTTCTTTTTCTATTTTAAATATATATCCATTATCTCTTAATAATATATCAACCAACTCGAAGGCGATCCTCTTGTTTCCATCCACAAAAGGATGACCCTGAACGAAATCCCTTAAGATGAGGGATGCAACTTCAAATAGGTCTGTATCCCCTTCTTTTATTACTTCACCCTTCACCCGTTCAATCGTGAACTCAATCAAACCTTTATTCAAAATACCAAACGCACCTCCAGTATTTTCGATTATATCATCATGAATTTTTATCACATCCTCGACACCAAATGAGATTCTTATTGTCATTTTATGTCTTCTTCTTAAGCAATAGCCCCATTATAAATTTTTGTTTCTTCACAGGACTTTTACCTATTTTGCGTTGAAGCGCACATTTCTGCTTAAAGCTCAGCATAAGAGTTAGCATTTGCCAATCAAAAAGCTCTCCACGGTGTTCTGTAACTTGTTCCATTCCCCGGAACACCTCGTTCCATTTTCTGGAACGCCCGTTCCACCTCGCTATTATATGCTGTTCCAGCCGAGGTTCGTATGGAGTGCCTTAACGCCGAAGGTGCGTGGCGTAGCGCTCTTTAGGAGGTGATGTGGAAAGATGAAGAAGAAAGGAAAAGTAACAATTGGAGCGCTGTTAATAGCGGCGTTGGTTGCAAGCATGGGTTTTATGTCAGCAATGGACGCTAACGAAGACATAAACCCCTCTGTAATGGTAGATGTCGAAAAAGATAATAGTTCAAGTGATCAAGCGGTGTTTATATCAGAGAGTAGCAAAAGAATAACTCCTGATATCTCTGGGTTGTCTGAAGAAGAGTTTGAGGAATACGCTGCTGAGATGGACAAAAAATATGGGGGAGTAGGTGAGATAGTAACACAAATAAAAAGAGGATCGGGTAACGAAACTATCTATGGAACTAAAGCGGTAAGGATCATATGTACAGATACACCTGGTTTATCAAGAGAAGAATTCGAAGCTTATGTAGAGGAAATGAGACGGAACTATGGAGATGCGGGTGTATGGGGAATAGAACCAGAAGCAGGTGTATTAGGGCAGTTGCTAGGGCATACAGAGAATATACATTATATAAATTCATGGCCAGAGCACTTAGAGGTAAAAAATAATGAAGGAGTAGTACTAGCAAGCTCTGATAACCTTGTAGCCCTCTATAAGTTAGATGTAACTGACGAACAAGGTAGAGAACACTATTTCTATTGGCATTGGAGCGCAGCACAAAATCGAGAAAACACAGGTCCTGGCGGTGACGATTCAAATCTCCGGGATTTTTGGAACAAAGTAAAGCTTGATGAATCTAGTTATGATCTCCTGACTTATGATCCTGATAGCGATATTACAGGTAACGAGAAAACCGTAACAGTTAGCATTGGAGTTGAATATCAGGGAGTACATTGTGGAATCTCAGGTGATTTTATATTGCATCAAGACAAGGTAAGACCAAAGCCAGGGGAATGTCAAGTAGGAAGCGCTGGTAAGTATACAGTGGAGTGGACAGGAAACTATGAAGGTGCCCAGTCAATAAATGGGGCCTGCGAAGAGAGAAGGCCATACGGATCAGATTATCACTTCACATGGACTGTTTATCTAGAAGCTAGCCAATACTAAGTGATAAATATCAGAGACCTCATTCTGTACTGAAAATAGCCACAAAAAATTCCAAAATTTCCCCTTTTTTCTTTTTTGGGAGATAATTTTAAATTTGAATGATTTTGTCGATGTCTTTTCCCCATCCCTTCCCTTTTTTATTCCCCATGTATTGATGAGGAGCGATAGGTAAAAGCGATATTTTAGTGAGCATCAACAACTGTAAAAGAATGCCTCTCCATCCTCCAAAACACCTTGTTTCATTTTTTGGAACGCCCGTTCCACCTCGCTATTATATGCTGTTCCATCCGAGATTTGTATGGGTGCTTTAACGCCGACGGCGTGGCGCAAGTGACGGGAAAGAAGAGATTCCGCGCTTTAATGCCCACGGGCGTAGCGCTCTTTAGGAGGTGAAAGCGAAAAAAGATGAAGAAAATATTGGCGATAGGCATAATAGCGCTGTTGGCGTTAGGTGTTGGACTTGGAGTAGTTAGTGGGCTAACAAGAAATGAAGTAGAACCACCACAACCACTGGGCATAGGAATAGATGGAGGTGATTTGAGCGTTATTGAATGCATACAGGGCCAGGATGCCGTATGCACGGCTACTGCGACAAGTGGTAATACAGGAGAGGTGGGAACATCTTATCAAATCATTGTGGATTACTACTATGATGACAGAATATGTGTATGGGGTAACAACATAACATTTAGGTTAACGGGTCCCGATGGCACAACGGACGAGCGGGTAATACATGATTCTTTGGGACCTGATGATGGTGAGATAGGTGAGTTATCGGTTACATGGACACCATCAAGCCCAGGAACGTACCATTGGCGCATCGAGTGTTCTGAGTCCAGTGTATGCTCTAGCTATGACATAGGAGACATTGTGATAGAATAGAGCCCGACCTCGCACAAAAACCCAAAAAATTTCTCTTTTTTTATTTTTAGAGGATGTACATTTTCTGGAAATTGGAAAGTTAAAGATGGCAAGCTCGAAGCGGTGAACGATACCAAGATAAGAATTGGAATTGTTGGTAGGAAGGACAACCTGATAAGGGCACCGGAAGTGCGAAAATTAACCGAAGAAGAGCGTGAAAAAGCGAGAGAGACTGCTCTCCAATCAGGAGGTGCAGAATATCATATCATAAATGGGAAGGATTACGGATGCAGATAAAACCAGCGGGCATGATTATAACAAACGAAGCAGGTGAAGTAGAAACGAAATTTGAAGGAGCTTCAGTAATGTTCACGCTTGAAGATGGAGCGATTTACTTCATGCACGTTGACCTTGAGAAAGAGAAGGTTATAAGGATAAGCCCGCCAATATACAAAATACAAAATAAATAGAAGGGTTGGAATTAAAAATGGAAGAGGGGAGGGAGATGGAAGCAACGAGTAAATATCTTGGTGTACCTATAATTATGATGTACATCGGATTAGGAGTCACAATCGCAACCGCAGTTTCTATACATGCTAATAAGAGTTGGTCATGCAATACCCTTGACAATAGAAGACGTATCTGGTATTAGAAGTGTCAACGTTGAGATAGTAAAAAATGAAAGTCGAAGAAAAGACCACACTCGTGATGGCTCTGTTTGCCGGAGCACTACTCATGCTACTTGCATTGAAGTTCATGCTTCCCACGGAGATTCGGGTGATTATCGAAGGACAATCCACTTACGTGCAGGTGGTTCCAAGCGTATATACGACTCTAGATTGTGTAATTATCGCTATTTTTTCGTTCTTGCTCGGTGCAAGCACTTTTTATCTGCTCTCCATCAGGTTCAGGACTCCTGAAAAAGAGAGGATTGAGCAGGAAGCGGAACAAAAGGAGGCGGGTTCGGAACTGGCATTAGAGGTGCAGGATGCCGATACACAAGTTCCAGAAACGAGCAAGTCGAGTGCGGGTGTCACTTCTGAGGACGAAGCAGGGCTTCTGAAGATACTGAAAGGGAACGAGAAGCGCGTGATAGAAGCGCTCATGGAATACGGCGAGATGAACCAGGCGGACCTCTCAGCCCGAACTGGGATACCGAAATCCACGCTCTCGAGAATATTACGGGATCTGGAGGACCGCGGTTTGGTATTTCGTTACGATTACGGGATGAGCAAGATGGTGAAACTGGATTCCAAAAAGAGTGTCTAACTCTTTCTAAATAGCTCCATTTCCTTTTCCAGGTCCTCATACGAATAACTTGATTTATATCCTTTTCTTATTTGACAGGTGTATGACCGCCATCGCATCCATTATAATCCGTTTCACAATGTTATGCATTATAATTCAATGATATATAAAGTGGTGGGGAGGAAGAGGAAAGGAAATGAAAATAGTGAGAAGTGAGCAAAAAATACCTTTCGAGGCGAAAGATGGCTCTGAGATAAGGGAGCTCTTGAGATCAGAAAGCGAAAGGATGAGCCTGGCAGAAGCTACTGTTCACAAAGAAACGAAACTCCATTTCCATAAAACTTCCGATGAGATATATTACATTCTGGAGGGGAGAGGAGTAATGGAGATAGAAGGTGAGAGGAGAGAGGTTTCAGAGGGGGATGCTGTGTTCATCCCTTCCAAAAAGAAGCACAGGATTTATACAGGTAAAAACGAGAAAGTGAGGTTTTTGTGTCTCTGTGCTCCTCCCTATTCTGATGAGGATACAGTTATGGTGTAAGAGCATAAAAAATTTGAACTACATCTGCAGTATCTCCGGAGGCCCATACCTGATTCAATCGGGGTGCACTCCATCCATGTCAATTTTTTATTGCTCACACAACAAATAAGAGGTAGGAATGAGGAATGCTGCAAGCGCACGAGTACAAAGAAGAGGAGATATACCAGGCTTTAGAGCCTTATATCGCTACATGGTTCAGGAATAAATATCATCATTTCACACCACCACAGCGATATGCGATTGTGGAGATAATAAACAGGCGAAATATATTGATATGCGCGCCAACGGGCAGTGGCAAGACATTTGCTTCTTTCCTCGGGATTATCAATCATCTCTGTAAATTGAACAGGCAGGATAAGCTCGAGGATAGAGTCTATTGCCTCTACATAAGCCCATTGAAGGCACTGGGTAACGATATAAGGCGGAATCTGGAGGAGCCACTGGCTGAGATAGCAGCGATAATGGAGCATGAAGCGGGCATCACGAAGAAGATAAGAGTAGCTGTCCGTACCGGTGATACAACGCAGAAGGAGCGACAGAGTATGCTCAGGAAACCACCCCATATATTAATAACAACACCGGAGAGCGCAGCGATAATATTAAATGCGCCCAGGTTCAAGCAGTATCTCAAGGACCTGGATTATCTCGTCGTTGATGAGATACACGAAGTTGCGGATTCAAAGCGAGGTGCACATCTCAGCATAACTCTTGAGCGATTCCAGCACTTATGCAGTTCCGAGTTCACTCGCATAGGTATGAGTGCCACTATATCACCACTGGACGAAGTGGCGAAATTCCTCGTCGGTTACGATGAGCATAAACCGCGACCATGCCTGATTGCCGATGTCTCGTTTGCAAAGAGCCTGGAAGTGAGTGTGCATTCACCCGTGAATTTTTATGCCGGTGGTAAAGATACGACTGCTGCGCTCTACGACAAGGTGCGGGCGCTGGTGGAGCAGCATAACTCTACATTGATCTTCACGAATACGAGGTCGGGTGCGGAACGTGTTTCTTATAAGCTATCGAAGCTGATGAGTGCAGATAAAGATAGAATCGGGACGCATCATGGCTCTCTATCACGTGATACGAGGTTCGCAGTGGAGGAGGGCTTGAAGAACGGTAGAATGAAGGCAGTTGCATGCTCATCGTCACTGGAATTGGGCATGGACATAGGTGCACTTGACCTCTGCATTCTTATTGGTTCGCCAAAGAGCACAACGAGATTGATACAGCGAGTGGGCAGGTCGGGGCACAGGCTGGATAGAGTTGCACGTGGCTGTATGGTCGTAACGGACATGGACGACCTTGTGGAATGCGCGGTTCTGGCGAGATGCGCACGCGATAAGAAGCTGGACCGCGTTCGCGTCATAGGACCGGCACTGGATGTGCTGGCACAGCAGCTTGTGGGCATGGCACTGGAGCAGAGATGGAACGTTGATGATGCATATAATCTAATACGAAGGGCGTATCCATATCGCAATCTAAAAAAGGAGCAGTTTATATCGGTATTGCGCTATTTAGCGGGAGATTATTCGGAGCTGGAGAGCAGGAAGGTATATTCTAAGATATGGTATGACCCAGCTGAGGGCGTATTTGGCAGGAAGAGAAGCACTCGCGGCATCTACATGACCCATGTGGGGACGATACCCTCCGAGAGTTCTGTACAGGTATTCCAGCGTGGGTCGAAGAAGAAGATAGGGGAAATAGACGAGCCGTTCCTGGAGAAGTTAGAGAAGGGTGATACCTTCGTTCTTGGCGGCAGGACTTATAAGTTCATATCGGTCCGTGGCATGCGAGCATACGTGGAGCCCTACGAGGGTATGCCCACCATTCCCGCATGGATAGGAGAGATGCTCCCTTTAGAGTTCGACTCCGCAATAGAGATAGGGAGGTTCAGGGCTGAGATGGAGCGCAAGCTGGAAGAAGCGCCGGATGAGGTTGTGGAATGGTTGAAACGCGATTACAACCTGGAGGATAACGCAGCGGAGAGTATATTCTCTTATTTCGAGGAGCAGAAGCGGTATGCAGGTGTGATACCGAATCACAGGCGCATTCTCATTGAGGTTTATTATGATGATATAGGGCGTCAGAATATCGTATTCCATGCACTTTATGGCAGACGGACACTGGATGCGCTATCGCGGGCTTATGCGTATGCGATAAGCCGTGCTTATAAGAGCAATGTCTCTGTGACGATAAACGATAACGGCTTCATATTGAAATTGCCACATACACGCGTGGATACCCTTACCATAGCGAATTTGGTGAGCAGTGAAACAATAGAGGAGCTACTAAGGGCGAGCGTAAAGCGAACGGAACTATTCAAGCGGAGATTCAGGCATTGCGCTGTTCGTGGCTTGATGGTGCTGAAGCAGTACAAGGGTTATGAGATAGGGGTGGGGAAGCAACAGCGGAGTTCCACATCTATATTGAATGTAGCGAAGAAGATAGAGGGCTTCCCTATCGTGGAGGAGACATACCGTGAGATACTGGAGGAGGTATTTGATATCGAGCATGCAAGGGAAGTAATCAGGGGTATTGAAAATGGCATGATAGAGGTGGTTACAATAGAGACGCCGTTCCCTTCGCCCTTTGCTCATAATCTGGTTGCGTTACAGGCGTCAGACGTGGTGCTGATGGAATCGAGGCGCGAACTGCTGCTCGAACTCCACCGGAGGGTGATGGAATATATAAGTCAAAAAGACTTATCTTAACAGAGGACGGGGATTGAAGATTGATGAGGGCTTTGTATATTGGCAGGTTCCAGCCTTACCACCTCGGGCATCACGAAGTGATAAAGAAGATAGCTGCTGAGGTAGATGAGGTGATTATATGTATCGGGTCAGCACAGAGGAGTCACGAACTGGAGAACCCTTTCACTGCGGGCGAGCGATATCTGATGATCTCAAAATCATTGAGGGAAGATGGCATCTTGAATTTCTATATCGTTCCTATTCTGGATGTGAACTGGAATGCGGTATGGGTATCGCATGTTGAGTCGCTGATACCACCTGTGGACGTGGTATATACAAACAATCCATTGATAGAGCGTCTATTCAGGGAGCGGAGCTATGCGGTGCGAACGCCTTTGCTATTCAATCGCGGTGAATACTCAGGCAGCGAGGTAAGGCGACGAATGCTGAACGGAGAGAACTGGGAGGCTCTGGTGCCCAGAGCAGTGGTGGAAGTGATAAAGGAGATAGGCGGTGAGAGCAGGCTGGAAGACTTGAGAAGAAGTGACGAATGTTGAAGCAGAAACTTAAGCTTAAACTTAAACTTATATGTGACTGTGATTATAGAGTGAGTGAGCATGCATGGATAAGAATAAAAACACGAGTAAGAATAAGAGTAAGGACAGGGAGGAATACATAGAGGATTTGAAGAAGACGCTGACACCTCTCATATTTGGTATTCTCGCAGGTGTTATATGCTTCTCTATATATACTGCTTCTCCACTTATGATCGTTGATGATACTGGCGGTACAATGGTCGCTTACCTGGATAAGGGGCTCATCCCGGCAAATTTATCTGCTCAATTTAAAGATAAGAGCATCTCACTCAATGCGAATCAGAACCTCACAGTTCTTAAGCAAGGAGCGGATAAATGGCTGATAGGCAATGAGTATATAATAAAGATAATAAAGAGCGAGTCAGCGAAGCTGAATGTATATCCAAGCCCGGTATCCGAGAACTGGTTCCTCATTGCTTTACTTCTGATTCTGGTTCAGAAATTTGTGTATCCGTATATGCATACTCGCATAGAAGGAGCGAAGGACTGGTTATATATAGGTTTCATAAGCGCCTTCTGCTGGTTCATCTCGTTCACACTGTTATTGGCTGTCCTGTTTTAAGTAAGAAGAATAATATGATATGCTAAGGCTAACAAAGGCTATCTATATATCTGGGGATACTTATATCTTTGCACATCTCCCCATTCTGCGGTTGCATTTATCATATCATTCCAGAATCGCGGCTTATTCAATATCTCCTGCATCATTATGTGCCGTGCACCGAAGTATTTTATCAGACTATTACGCACCCTTTTGTAATCGCTCTCCGTATTAGTATTACCCGCTCTCTTCATCCTGACAGTGATGGATGTGGCATGCTGAGAGACTTCTTCTACCTCCATCCCCCTGCTCCCTGCGAGGAAGCAAGCGATGGTCTTGGCTACGAACTCTGTATACATTCTCTCCCCCGTTATCTTTACTTCCACCTCCGACGGGTTCCGCTCATCATTTGCAGTTACATTGAGCTCAATAGGTAAGCCCATACCCGCGATCTCAGCAAGGTCTGATACGGATTCGATGGCACAAATCTCCTCTATACTCCCTGCTGCAGCTTCATCCGGAAGGCACTCGTTTGTATAAGTAAGGAACCAGTTAAGCATCCCATAAGGTAAACACACACCTTTTACTCTCTTTTCTATCTTCCTCGCTTCCTCAAAGCTGCCAAACTTGCGCAGCATGAAATCAACGAAGTCAATGATCTCTCGCATCGCTGCACTGAGATTGCCTTCATGTTTCTCCACTATCTTCGCTATTTTCTTCATGTCTTCCTCATACAATGAGATGTTCTTTCGTATCATCCTGTCTCACCAAATCTTTATATAGTGATAAATTATCTCAATTATTAAAATGAATTTCCATAAGGAAAAGATTTATACGCATGTGTGGCATACATGTACAAATCGCTATTTCAGGGTGCTACAACAAAGGTTAAACTGCAACTATGAGAAAGGAAAGAGGTGAAGAAAGAAGAGATGAAAGCCGTAATATTGGCTGGTGGATTTGGAACCAGGCTTCGTCCTCTCACATTTACGAAGCCGAAGCCGATGGTTACGCTGGTGAATAAGCCTGTGATAGAGCATGTGGTTGATTATCTCGCTTCGTACGGATTGGACGATATCGTAGTGACCACGACGTTCCTTCGGGAGATGGTCATGGACCACCTCATGTATAGAGAAGATGTGCGGCTGTCATATCCGACAGAGCCGTACCCACTTGGAACCGCGGGGTCGGTGAAAAATGCAGGATTAGAAGAGGAAGATGAACCCTTCGTGGTGATACAGGGCGATAACATCACGGATATGGACCTGCGTAGATTGATAGATTTTCACTACGAAACCGGGGGATTGGTAACCATCGCGGTAACGCATGTAGAAGACCCGTGGAACTATGGTATCGTTACGCTCGAGAGAGACGGGCGCATCAGTAGATTCCATGAGAAACCCGATAGGGGTAAGTGCTTCAGCGATTTAGCGAGCACCGGGATATATGTGGTGGAGCCGAAAGCGCTGGAATTTGTGCCCGATGGTGCAACCTTCGACTTTGCAAAGGACCTTTTCCCTCTGCTTCAGGTGAAGAATAGAGGAAAAGGGAATGGCAGGATGTTTGGGTATGAGATAGAAGCAGATAAATTCTGGGTAGATGTGGGTCAGCCAGCGGGATATATGAAAGCGATGGAATGGATGTTGAAAAAAGCGAATAGAGACGTGTTCATGGGCGATAATGTGGAGATTAACGGTTCCGGGATTACAGGACCCGTGGTGATAGGTGATAATGTAGCTGTGGAAGAAGGTTCTTCGGTAGGACCCAATGCGGTTTTGTTTGAGGATGTTTATATCGGTAAAAACTCGAACCTGGAGCAGTGTTTCATTGGCGAACATACTATGGCGGAGGAAAATGCATGCATAAGGAATGCAATCATTGGCGCTAACTGCGAGCTCGGAAAGGACGTTGAAGTGCTTAACGGCCAAATATGGCCCAATGTTACCATACCGCATCGCTCAACCGTGGATGGCACCATAAAAAGATTCGTTAGATTCAATGGTAATGGTAATGGCAATGGTAACGGAAGAAAAGATGGAACCGGGAGCTGGAATTTGTTACGTACTGTTTCGGACGAGGAGGCTTTTTACTTTAATATGCGCAAGGGAGGGAAAATCGTTCATACTGGTTTTGTTGCTTACAGCCTGGAGATGTTTGTGGACATATTAAGGAAAGTAGACAAGAGGTCGATAACTTATCATTGTGGCGAGGGTTACAACGATTTTGCTGCATGGATACGTGATGTGTTCAGGGACGAGGAACTTGCATCTGAAGTCGCAGGCATGCAGTGGTGGGAGCCGCGAAGCAAGTTGATCAGAGTAATACAGGAGCGCATAAGTGAATTGAAATCGAGAGTAGTACCAGGGGTTGATGCGTTATGACTGCGGGAGAGCAGAAGAAAAGGGTAACGAAAGTGAAAGAGCGGAAACAAAAGAAAGAGAGAATTGCAGCAGAAATAAATAAGAAGAAAACAGAGCTGTCCAGGCTCGCAAATTCTTTATTCGACCCCGTGGGGAAGAATCCATATTACCTGAACAGGGGCAGCAGTAGCATAGCTATAAAAAACATGGCTGAGTTGAGAGATAATCTCGAGATGTTCACCAGGGACGAGGCTCTCTGGCTTGCGTCGTGGATAGAGTATCTCGGCGACGAAGAAACCGCAGTGAGAATTAGAGAG
>Ga0190354_1000109_pt1 | contig 13052 bp, 13 predicted proteins | sample 4872131213_MG_FD_163436 | JGI IMG/M metagenome (GOLD analysis project Ga0190354, IMG submission 163436) | Hydrothermal vent microbial mat bacterial communities from Southern Trench, Guaymas Basin, Mexico - 4872-13-12-13_MG | ecosystem: Environmental > Aquatic > Marine > Hydrothermal vents >...
TCTGCTACCTGGTGGTTGCCATCGTAAATAGTATAGATATGTGTGAACTGGAGAAGAAGTACCGGTTTAGGTTTACACCCGGCAATCCCGCATATTCACGCCGGATGCTGCTGAGACTGGTGATAATTAAGCCTCTTGAACGTGGTATTTCCTATTTTTTTACCTATATTTCGCACTTTATTGTATATTTTGCAAACCTTTAAAAGAGAGGGGAATTAAGAAATAAAAGAGGAGAATAAAAATGGAAGGAGAAAAGAAGAAGGACCTGTTAGATAAAGGCGCAATAGTCCAGCAGGATTATGAAACGTACGCTATCGCGCCACATATACCGGGAGGGATTTGCGAGCCTTCTACGCTCAGGAAGATAGCAGATGTCGCAGAGAAATACAATGCCAAAGTATTAAAATTGACCTCTGCACAGAGAATAGCCATCGTGGGTATAGCGGAGCGTGATATAGAGGATGCGTGGCGAGACCTCGATATACCACCGGGTTATGCTATTGGATTATGTGTCAGAAGTGTGAAGTTCTGCCCGGGAACAACGTTTTGTAAAAGAGGAAAGCAGGATTCTGTGTCCTTAGGTATGGAATGTGACAGGAAGTATCACGGGATGACGCTGCCCTCAAAATTTAAAATCGGTGTTTCTGGCTGTGCGAATAGCTGTGCGGAATCATGGATAAAGGATTTGGGTTTTATCGGAATGCCAAAAGGTTGGAAAGTAGTTGTTGGCGGTTCTGCAGGTGCATCTCCTGCTATTGCAGAAGTTCTGGCGGAAAATTTAACTGATGACGAGGCTATTGAAACCGCTGATAGAGTCATCAACTACTACAAGAATTGCGGTACTAAAAAGCGATTGGGCAGATATATTAAGGAGATAGGGTTTGAAGAGTTCAAAAAGGAGATATTATAATGCAAACGCAAACCTCCGGGACTTCAGATTCAGACAGGTGAAGATGGTTAATATCCTTTAAGTGACACAATGGCAAGCTACCCAATGCCCCTTTTCAATTTCTACCATCTCTGGCTCTTTTTTACTGCAAATTTCAGCAGCAAATGGGCATCCTGGATAAAACACGCACCCTGATAGACCGCGATAAACATTTGTATTTTTTATATTCGCTCCTTCTAAGAATATATCCCCTACTGATACTGGAGAAATCAAGGTATTTGTGTATGGATGCCTTTCATAACCAAATATATCATTTGTATTACCGATTTCAACAATCTTACCATAATACATCACTGCTATCCTATCGCTCATGCGTCGCACAACTTCTAAATCATGCGATATGAACAGAAGTGTCAGGTGCAATTCCCTTTTTAAATCCTGTATTAAATTCAGTATCTGTGCCTGAACAGAGACATCTAAAGAGGAAGTGGGTTCATCTGCAACAATAAAGTCCGGATTTAATGCAAGAACCCTCGCAAGCACGACCCTTTGATTTTGTCCGCCACTTAGCTGGTAAGGATAGCGATTTACATGTTCGGGATTCAACCCCACCGTTTCTATCAATTCCGAAACCTTATCTTTAATCTCACTTTTGCCCATGGTTCCCTGGAGCTTCAGAGGTTCGGCAATACTATCTCCTATCTTCATTCTTGGATTGAGTGATGCCTCTGGATCTTGAAATATCATTTGCATGCGAGGTCTTAGTCTCCTCAGTTCTTTTCTTTTTAATTGTAACAAATCAATGCCATCGAAAATGATCTCCCCTGAGGTTGGTTCAATCAATCGCAATAACAACTTCCCAACTGTTGTCTTTCCACAGCCACTTTCCCCGACGAGTCCCAATGTTTCTCCTCTTTCGATCTGGAATGATATACCATCTACAGCTTTTATACACTGTTTCTTCAGTATCCCGGATGAGAAATATTTTCTCAGGTCTTTAACTTCAATCATATAGCAAGCACCTCACAAAATGTCCATTTTCTATTTCTACCATTTCTGGGTGCCTGGTTTTACATATCCCTGTGGCATAGTCACATCGTGGATGGAACCGGCATCCGTCTGGAAGGTTAATTAAAGAAGGACTCATGCCCCTTATCGGTTTTAATCCCCTTTCTGGTAGTGAATTGAGAAAGCCCTGCGTATAAGGATGCAGTGGATTTTTGAATATATCCTCTGTTTTTGCATATTCAACGAGTTCACCCGCATACATCACTGCGATATTATCGCAAATCTCTGCTGCGACTCCTAAATCATGCGTTATAAACAGCATAGACCTTTGCTTTGTCACTTCTCTTAGGAGCTTCACTACCTGCATTTTTATCGTAACGTCCAGCCCCTTTGTCGGTTCATCTGCGATAATCAACGAGGGGTCGCATGCAAGTCCCATTGCGATCATTGCCCTTTCCTTCATTCCTCCGCTGAACTCATGTGGATATTTATTTGCCATTTTATCCGAAGAAGGTATTTTTACCGCTTTGAGCATTTCTACTGCTTTTTCTCTCGCAGTTCTTTTATCCAATCTTTGATGCAAACGAATCGCTTCTGCTATCTGGTCACCCACTTTTAAAACGGGATTCAAGGATGTTGTTGGGTTCTGGAGTATCATAGCGATTTCCTTACCCCTTATCTTCCTTATTTCTTCTTTGCTCAGCCTTAGAAGGTCTTTGCCTTTATACATGATTTTACCTTCTATATTTATCTTTACGGATGAGTGAAACAGACGTATTATGGACATTCCCAAAATACTTTTACCACTGCCTGTTTCGCCTATTAATCCCAATTTCTCTTTATCTTCTATCTTGAGGTCAACAGCATTCACGGCTTTTACAATCCCGTCCCTGGTTGGGAACCATGTCTTTAGACTTGTTATTTCTAATAGTGTCATATTCGCGTCATACCTCTCAACCTCGGATTCACCAGTTCCTCCAGCGCATAACCAATGAACGTGAGCGAAAGTATCGTCAACGTAATGCACAATCCCGCTGGTAGCATCCACCACATCCATAAGTCTGATATGAATATGGTGGGATACACAAAAGCATAATGGAGAATCATGCCCCAACTCTTTACAACCGGGTCCCCCAGGCCAAGGAAACTCAAGCTCGATTCTGCAATTATTACGTGGCTTGCTTCTATAATCAATCGCACAACGAGCAGAGGAAATACATTTGGCAGGATATGCTTCATTAAAATATACGTGTCCGGCGCTCCGACCATTCTCGCTGCTTCTACATAATTCCTTGTTCTTAGCGACAGCACCTCGGAGCGTATAATTCGCGTGGTTATGGGCCACCCGAGTATAATGAAAATGAATATGAGGTTCCAGATGCTGGGTCGCATGAATGCTGCAATTACTATTATCAATGGCAGTCTCGGAATCGCAAGGAACGCATCAACAATCCGCATAAGAAAAAAACCAAACATTTCAAAGTAGCCGGAAAGAAGACCGAATGCTGTCCCTATAATACCCGAGACGACCGATACGAAGAACGCAATGAATAAAGAGACCCTTGCACCGTATATAAGTTCGCTCAGTATATCCTGACCTATATCATTTGTGCCAAGCAGATGGTCAGAACTCGGATGTTCCATGGGTTTAAACATCTCATGCGGATCGTAGGGGGCGATATAAGGTGCAAAGACCGCCAACGTCACAAAGAAGAGCAATATCACAAGTCCAATCAATCCAAGCCTACTCTCTTTATACGCATTCCAGAAACGATTTAAATCCTTTATTTCAGTCATGTTTCAACCTCGGATCCAGCTGCACATAGACCATGTCTGCAACGAAATTCGCTGCAATAATAACAAGCGTGATAATCAGAAATGCACCCTGCAATAATGGATAATCACGATACATTACTGCATCAAAAAGCAGCCTCCCAACTCCTGGGTATGCGAACACGGTCTCAACGAGTATCGTTCCACCTATCATAAAACCCGTTCTAAGTGCAATCATCGTGATAATTGGAAGCAATGCATTCTTCGTTGCATGCTTACGCATAATATACCACTCCGCCATGCCTTTCGCCCTCGCAGTAAGTATATAATCCTCTCCTATCACATTTAGCATTGAATTCCGCATCAGGAGATACACACCACCGATATGGGAGATCACAAGCGTTGTCACAGGTAAGAACAGGTGATATAATATGTCAGAGGCTTCTTCAAGAAGCGACGAATACTCCATAAACGGTGTTTGTGCACCGAAAGCCGGGAATAAATTGAGCTTTACGCTAAATAAAATGATGAAAAGCATACCAAGGAAGAACGGAGGAAAAGACCCGATAGAAAGAAGTGACACGAGCAGTCCGACATCGCTTTTTCCACCCCTATTCCATGCAGATATAGCGCCCAGCAGGATGCCCAGCACCATATAAAGTGCTGTTGATGTTCCAACGAGAAGAAACGTCCATTTCAGTGCTCCAATCAATATGTCTGATACGGGAGCATTGTGATATATTGACCACCCGAGGTCGCCATGCAGAATACCAAGCATATAGTCGTAGAATTGTTGGCTGAGCGGTTTGTCAAGTCCGTAATATGTGAGCAGTTTTGCCCTCGTCTCTTCATCCAGCACGATGGGCATATCCATACCAGGGGCACCGGTTAGAAATGATAATGGGTCGCCGGGCATTAGTCTTGGTAAAAAGAAGTTGAAAGAGAGAACAACAAGGATTATGGCGACGTACCCCGTTATTTTTGTAATCCGGTGCATTTATTTTTGTATGTGGATAAAAAGAGGAGGATATTTATCTGTTCTTCCTCCTCAAAACCAGGTATGCAACCGCCAGTAATCCCGTGATTGCGAATATTACATCGAAGCCTGGCTGCTCTGGCTCTGGTGTTGGTGTTGGTGTTGGTGCTGACGTCGTACCTGGGGACGCTGAAGCAGCAGGTGCAAGTGATGGCGCAGGTCTTACTTCTTCCTCCCCGATGAACACGAGTTTGTTCATCTCGATTGGAATACCAATTCCCACACCGCCTTTTGTAAAGAACCAGGTATCCAGTTTCTCCGGGCGATAGACGCAGCACATCTTTGGATGATACAGGGTGTACACCGGTAGATTCTCGGCAATGCTTTCCTGGAGTTTAAATACAAGCTCTTTTCTTGCTTTGTAATCCATCGTTTCCCGTTGTTCCTTAAATAACGCCGTGTACGTTTCGTTCTTACACGTGCTTCCTGGCCAGTCAGGTTTTTCCAATATGTTTGGATTTGCTATCCCACCGTGACCCGATATAACCATGAAGAAATTACCTTCTTTGAGTATCCCGTCCACGGTGCTCATGTCCATCACTTTTACGTTTATCTTTATGCCGACCGCTGCCAATTGCGATTTTATCAGTTCTGCCTCCCTTGAGAATTTGTCAAGTGTTATCAAATTGAACTCCAGGTCTCCTCCTTCCGGATATTCCATTATTCCGTCGCCATCGGTGTCTGTGAAGTTCAAAGCATTGAGTATTTCGATAGCCTTTGTCACGTTATGTTCATAGTCCGGAAGGTCTGGATTGTACCATTCTGTCACATCAGGATGAATTAATCCCGTGTTCGCAGGTATTCCATAACCGTGCACGACCAGCTCAACGAGTTCCGTTCTGTTTATACCGTAAGCAATTGCCTTTCTGAACGCTGTGAGGTTGGTTGGGTATCTTTCACAGTTGAAGATGACTTTTAACACCCAGTAGCTCGGACCCCATCGAGTACCAAAATCTGATTTGTTTTCAAACGCAGATACTGCTTTTGCTCTTCGTCCCCAGAAACTGGTTTCATCTATGTCACCGGTTGTTAATGCTAACGCAGGGTCATTGACCGAGAGCGAGATGAGTTTATCCACCAGCGGTTTTCCCTTGAAATATTCATCGTTTGCCTCCCACTCGTAATATCCCTGCTCTTTATTGTATTTTAACAGTTTGAAAGGACCTGTTCCTATAACAGCCTTGTCTCCAACAAATTTAACCGGGTCTGATACGTCTTTCCAGATATGTTCGGGTATTATCGGGACGTTTCCCGCAATGTCCACAAGGAACGGTGCAAACGGTTCGGTAAGGTGTATAACCACAGTATGGTCATCCACGATGTCTACATGGTCTATGTAGCCCAGAGTCTGGAACCATTTGAACGAGGTCTTATGCTTTTTTATGTAATCGAAAGTAAACTGCACGTCCTTTGCGGTAAATGGTTCTCCATCGTGCCATTTCACACCTTTGTGAAGATGGAACGTCCACGTCTTGCCATCGTCAGACATCTCCCAACTGTCTGCAAGCCAGGGTATTACAGTACCATTCTGGTCTTTCCAGGTCAGCGTGTCGAATCCAAAGCTCATTCTGATATAACCAGGTCCTCTCGGATAGAATCCGAACGGCGAAGGATATCCCCAGTCACCTCCAGGGAGATCGCCAGCGAATTTTACCACTTTCTCGTCTGCCGCAACAGCGGCTATTCCACCGAAAACACTGCACACAAGTATTAGTATTACCAGTGTTAATACAGCCACAATTTTTCCTCTTTTCATTTTTCCCCTTTTTCACCTCCTAAAACATTGATAAGTTCATCAATCTCTGGCAAGCATACATCAAGCTCTTTACCGGTCAGTCCAGCCCGGAACACGTCATTATTCACCGGGATAATCCCTGCAATTCTGTCTTCATCCACAGATGCGAGCATAACTTGCCTGCTTTCATCATCCACTTTATTGAGTATGAAATAGACAGGTTTTTTAATGCTACCCGCTAATTCGTCAATCTTTTTCGAGAGCATAAGCGATTCAAAAGTCGGGTCCATAACCACCAGAACAATGTCGCATCCCTGTTCCACGCCCCTGCCGAAGTGTTCAACTCCCGCATCCGTATCTATGATTACAACCTCTTTAGCAGCCACTTTCAGGTGTTTAAGCATTCCTGTTGAGAGAACACCCATGGCACAGGCACAACCCTCCCCGAACTCATGTATTTTCCCTACTGCGAGCAGCATTATTCCGTTCTTCTCAACCAGGTACTCTCTTGGGATATCGTCGAGTGTCCACATTTCATCGAAGATTTCGATCTTCGGCGGACCGTTTTTTGCATTGGTATTCTGAAACGATGATCTCATCCGCTCAAGAATCACTTTCTTTCCGCCGAAGTAGTTCATGAGGTCATCAGGCAGCTCCATGCCTAATTGGCGGTGTAATCCGAAGTTCGATTCATCACTATCAATCACCAGCACCCGGTATCCACGATTTGCCATTGCCTTTGCGAGAAGCGCAGCAATCGTGCTTTTTCCGCATCCCCCTTTTCCACACACCATTATCTTCATCATTTATCACCTTTCTATGCGGTTTTACAGTTATTTTCTTATTTATAATTGATGAAGAAAATAGATCGTATATAAATTTTCCGATTTTTTCCTGTGGTATCTTATGAACTATATTGAATGCCAACAGGTTTATACTATTATTTCTACTTGTTCCGCTTTTTTCCTTCTCACCTTTATGCTCTGTGTGATCGCATCTTCAACGGCAAATGATCCAAAAACCACTCAAAATATTGCTTTCATTGCTATGTTCCAGTTTTAGCTGTTCCTGGATTACCGCTTACGGATTTTGGGTCATTTACAGTATTTGCTCAGACTAAACTTTTTATATTTTGTTATGGCGACGAAATGTGGAGGATGGGCACGAGCAAAAAATAATATACAGTTTAATAATATTCCTGAAGTTCTTTTTAAAAAATTGTAATTACTCAATATCAAGTGGTTCACAAGAGTAAAAATCGAAAATTTTATAGAGAAATATTTAGATGCAATTATATGTATGTCCTATACAATATCCGAAGAGAGAATAACTTTGGATTCTGAAGGTATAGATTTCGATAATAGGGAAGCAGTAAAAGCCCTCATAATCTAACTTCTCAATATCATAGAATCACAAGCACAGTACATACCATGAGCTCGTTGTTTACCTCTATTACGCTTACGCTTGTAGGGTTACCGAGAACAAAATAAAGAAGATATTGGAAGAAGCGGGAATCATCATTTCCGCAGGTGAAATCTCCAATATTCTGACGCAGGAGAAGCGAAGCCGGAAAAGCCGCATGGGAGAGCATGATGTCTATACTCGATACTTGTAAGAAGTAGATGGTCGGTTTCAGTTTCTTTGATTATATCAGGGATACATTATCAGGAAAACGTGCCATGACAAGATTTGCACAGCTCATTTCTCGTGATCATCTTTAACTGCAATATCCACCTTTTATTGTGCATATACTTCAGATGCAACAACATACACAAACATCTCTAAATCTTTTATTCTCTCAATTGCGGGTAAAAAGTCTTGATCTCCGCTACATAGAACGGCAACGTCATAATTCTTTTGAAATCCAAAAGATAACATTTCAGTTGCAAATTGAATATCCACTACCTTCTAAATGTATATATTCTCTCTACATCTACCCCCCAATCCCTTTTGCTTTTCACCTTCAAGCTTTTTTTGGTAAGAAGCCGGGCAAAAGTGAATTAAAAGTAACAGAGTAGCATAAGAGAAGAAATCGAAAAGGTTTTTTTTTAGCTTTTAATCTTATAAATTAACTATAACATAAGGGTATAAAAAGAAAAAGGTAAGAGAAGGAGAGGGTATGATGGGAAAATTGTTGCCATTTATGAAATTTCTTGAAAAGGAAGCAGGTTTTAAATTCGATATTGAAAAATTTGAACACCGGCTAATGCTACAAAAGTATGTGTTCATCTCTAAGTTCCTGGGATTCAATCATGGCTATTTACATAGTATCTATCTTAGGGGACCTTATTCGCCAGCACTTGCTGATGACTATTACAAATTAGCTGACTACTATTCATCATATAAAGGGGATTATAAAAAAGAGCTTGAGGGATTTAATACCGAAAATTTTTTGAAAGTGATAGAAGGGAAGGATGCAAAGTGGCTTGAGATAGCTGCAACTATACTCTCGGTCTATGATAGGTATCAGAAAAAATTTCATGGTGATGAACTAGTAGAAAAGGTCGTATCCACATCGTGTGATATAAAGAGTGCTACCGACGTTAAAAAGATTCACCGTGTGTTTGAAGAGTTAAAAAGAGTTGGACTGATTGTCGTTTAAACTCAGAACTCTTCTGTTATTTTTAATTGTCGATTCCTCTTATTAGCTGTTCGCATCTCTTTTTCAATACTTTTCAGTAATTCCGATTCCAGTAATCTACTGTCAACAGTCAATAAATGTGATGAATCCGGATCACAAAGAGCACATGAAGCCATGAAAGCATCAGTGGGGGCATTTTCGGCAAAATAACAATCCTGGGCAGTCAATGATTTAGCTATACCATAACAGCATTTATTTGGTGGAATAATATCAGCTTCCAAATTCCTCCGTAGCACAAAAAACTTATACATAATCTCATCCTCATCGCTATCTCTTAGCTCAAAGTTTTCCCGAATAAGGTTGTTTATTAATTCCCCAACTACGATAAAAGGTATCTTGACGTTAATCTCAGGGTTCCTCCTAACATTTGATTTTATCTTTGAAAGAATATCTTTTGCGTTCTCTTTTTCATCCTCTTTTCCCCATAGATAGCCCTGAAAGAAGCAAGTATCAATGTATATGTTTTGAATATTTGTTTGCATTTACATCGTAAACATTTATAGTTATAGGCAGTAAAATAAAAGTTATGAATAAAAAGCGAGGCATACTAATTGGAACCTATCTACTTTAATACTTCTACTCACAGGAATAGTCTTAACAACCTCATCCGCTTCCTTGCATGTGGTAATTTACGCCTTTGATCAAAACCCGGCGTATCTGAAGGCACAAACCTTTACTCCGACGCTTATTGCCTCTATACTATGCCTTACCAGTGGCAGGATAACAGTAATGAAGCGCTAACCCTAAGTGTTTCATGGATGTGGATGCTTGATACCCGATAATAGTTACCATCACTATTATCGCCACCGTCTCTGATACCATCTTACGAGCCTGAATATAACAAAAGAAGCACAAAGAGTGAGTATGATGTACAGAACTTGCATTTCTGGTGTCCTATCTCGTGCCTGTTCATGCTCATTCGTGGAAGAAGCGTTCCAGTCGTAAAGGAAGACCTGGTCATAAAAGGATGCGATAGCACTGTTATCTATTATCACACCCGCCTCACGGTTATAAATCGAGTGCGCATTCCAGTTCAATGATGATATAAGCACCTTCTTGCCATCTACAACCAACCCTTTATTGTGTATCTTCGCCAGACCAGACGAGCCCAGATCAGCTAATTTAGCCTCAAGACTCAAATTCGACGAACGCGCTATCCTGTTCAGTTCTGATACCACTTCATCATTGTTGTTATCGCCCTCTAAATATTTAGAATCCAGCAGAATCTCCACGTCACAACCCCTCCTTGCCGCTTCTACGAGCGCTGATATGAATGGATTCGGCTCATCACCCCAGTACATCGCCACAGAGAATAGCTCTACGTGTATATACCGCTTTGCATTTCTTATCATCTGCAGTATCGTCCTCGAGCTCAAAGCGGAATCGGGCGCCAGGACCGGTATCACTGTGAAGTTTGTTGTCATTGTATGCGGTTTAAATACGGGCGTGTAATAGCCCCCTGGTATTTCTTTTTCCATCTGGCTTTTGCTATTCATCCCCCGGAATACAAATGCAGTATCAGCATTTGCACGCTGAAGGTCATCAAGGAATAAATCCATGAAGTAATGCGCTATCATCCTATTCTTTATCACAATGCCCCAGCCACGATTGCCATAGGTTCTGTCATACGGTACGCCGGTGTATTTCCAGTTCTCTGACATTAAAATCAGTGTCTTATTATCTATGATTGCATATTTAGCGTGATTTAAGAATCGGTCATGAGCGAAACGAACAGTGCCACCATTGCTCGCTATCTGCTCTGCGATATATCGCTCTTTGTCTTCCATACCTCCCACCGGACGACCCTCCATCAAGAGACAAACACGTACACCTCTACGCAAAGCATCTAAAATAGGCTCCAGAAGTTTGATATTGTCAAATTCGTAGAGATTGAGGTATAGAGAAGAGGAAGCATTATCTAATTCGCTCTTCAGGACTGTGAAGCTGCAATCAGGCGATACGAAGGTGGTAACACTCGTGTTGGTGACGGAAATTAGCTCTGGCGGGTGATACGAAGCACCAGGAGGTAGAATAACCCAGTCAGAGGCGGTATCGGTATCTTCATAAGCTTTTCTGTGGAATGCCATTCCCGACAACGGCTTCTTCAGTGGCTCACCGCGCCAGCCAGGACCATTATATGGGGAATCACCGTATATCAGCACGTCTGCTACCCTACCATGATTGTCACGCAGAATGACCTCATCACCTCGATTGCGCAATGCAAATGTCGCACCAAGCTTTAAGGTGGTAACGATAGCATCAGGGCGAGCATATACAGCGGTCTTCCGCGTGAGGTATATCCCTCTGCCGGGTGGTATGGAGACATGAGGGAAAGTGAAATTTGCTTCATTATCCGTTATGCTCCAGTTCGCAATGTCCACCGAATGGGCGCAATTATTTGTTAAAATTATATATTCGTCCTGTTCGCCCTTCACCATCGTTTTTGGATAAACCTCGGTTATCAATAGTGAGGAATATGCACAAACCGGGACGAGCGATATGAATATAATGGCGATAATGATACCAGTAATCAGCGCGATTGAGGTTGATCTAACCACTTTCATCTCTCTAAAAATATAATAATCAATCATAACCCTTACATAATATCACGTCATATTTAAACGATGAAAGTAAGAGTAAAAGTAAAAGTATCCGAGTTAATGCAGTATGTGATATGTCCCAGATTGGTGTATTTCAGAGTCAGAGCGCAAGGGCGGGGTTATGAGTCATATGCGCATACACAAACACAAGCACATACAGTGACAGTGCGAGAAAAGAGCATGATAGAAAGTTTCATATTGAAAGAATTTGCATTTAACCTCCATAAAATCACTGGCTGTGAGGACACCGCAGCTATAAGAGCTATAATAGGAGATATAGTGGAGTCGGTACCACGGATATACAGGGAGGAGCTGGTAGGGCTGGGGTTGGAGCTGGATTTGACAGAGGCGGTGAAGCGTGATTTTATTCAGGGTATGAATGATGAGTGGCTGAAGAAACTGAGGACTGAGAATGAGCTGACGGAACTGGAGCGTGTGCATGGATATGAGCGTGAACGAATGATGTATTCAGAAAAGCTGAACCTGAGTGGTAGTGTGGACAAGTTGATAATAGCAGATGAAGAGATGATACCATGCATGATAAAGACGGGTAAATCGCCGGGATATGGCGTGTGGCGAAGTGACCGTGTACAACTGGCTGCGTATGCAATGCTGATTGAGGATGAGTTCGAGAGCATAGTGAAGAGAGGGTTTGTGGAATACATAAGGGAAGCGGAATTTCGGGTGACACAGATAAGAAGAAGTGACCGTGCAGAGGCATTGCAGATATTAAAGCAGGTGAGACGGATAAAGCAGGGTGCCTTCCCTGATAAAGGCAGGAATGCACCATGTGAAAATTGTGCATATTCAAAATACTGTGATACTGATACGCGAAAGACGGTTCTATCTAAGTTGTTGGGTAAATAAAAGATGGAGATGCGATAACTTTCACTTTCGGTCCAGAAGAGGAGGTGATGATTCTGTGATAATCTTTAAAGCGAATGAAATGAGGATGAGAAGAAAAATGATTGCATTCGGGCTTGTATTGTTGTTTCTTTTGAGTGCTACGATGGGTATGGCGTTCGCATTGTCTAATTCTGGCGGTGGCGATTGGAAATACTAAAATAGTAGCATGTTTAAGTGTCTGTGCTAAATAATTATTTGAGGGACAGCTTCTATAGCAGATAATTTTGATATGCTTCCAGAGGATGTGAGATGGAAGAACTAACACTAATGTCTTATTTAATGAATAAAGCTCTTACACTCCTTTCCCTTCTCTTTCATCACTGCTTGTAATATCTCCGTGGTCTCGTCCATCGTGTGCCTATCTACCGGATAAGGCACGCCATCTTTACCACCAAATGCGAATGAGAACTTAACAGGGTCTTGCCAGCTTGGCTTCGCTCCATATATCAACTCGGCGATAAGCG
>Ga0190354_1000110_pt1 | contig 12990 bp, 7 predicted proteins | sample 4872131213_MG_FD_163436 | JGI IMG/M metagenome (GOLD analysis project Ga0190354, IMG submission 163436) | Hydrothermal vent microbial mat bacterial communities from Southern Trench, Guaymas Basin, Mexico - 4872-13-12-13_MG | ecosystem: Environmental > Aquatic > Marine > Hydrothermal vents >...
AAAGTACATCTATCTACCGCCTTTATGCCACCAAAGCTTTTCTGCACCTCTTGTACCGATAGCATAGCATAACACTAATATGCTATAATTCTATGTATAGTTATAAATAATGTTATAAATATTTTTTAACCCCCTCCATCAAGCATTCACAAAGGATCATCATATCAGTCTCCAATCGATCAAAAGAGAAGCTATAACGATGCTGAAGCTCGTGATACTCGCAATGTGCTTTGAAGGTGATATAACCTTCATAATAAGCGAATTAAAGGCTAAAATATAGTTAAGAGAGTTTACAAGCTTCTAAGCAGGTTTACAGTCGATCAGTTTGTAAATATGGTGTTGATAACCGTAAACGCCGTGTGTGGAAAGCAAAAGAGTAGAAAAACGATAATAATTGGGGATACCACCAATTTGACGGTGGATATTAACTGGTTCAGAAAGAAGTATAAGAGATAAGAGAGAAGATTTAAAAGATAAGGACTATAAATGGGCTTATCCCAGGTCCAAAGGCTATTATATCGGTATGAAACTGGTTTTAGCCATATCCTTAGATAAAATACATAGATTTATTCTGTCCTTTGTGACAAAAATCGCTTATCTTGGTGTCGTTTTGATTGGCATTGCCATTTCTTTGGGTTTCTGGGATAAAGGAAGCCTACAAAGGCTTGTTGAATGGTGACATTTTGGTGGGAGTTAAAATCATAGCCATAGGTGTTTTGATACGAGATTGTGATTCCAACTATTAATCCCTTTTAGGTTAACTTATATCTATATGTGGTTGTGGTGTGTAGATTGACGTTCCGTAAGGCGAAATTTGGGCGTTGCCGAAGCTGAAGCCACATATCATCCTGTTAAGTTGACCAATAGGAGCAAGAAGCGATGTTATAACCTCAACAAATAGCCGTACTTCTTTAGCCAATCTTTATGTTTCTCATAATCGGGCATCAACATTTTAACCCTGTTCCAGAACGCCTTTGTATGGTTTCTTTCCTCAAGATGAACAAGCTCATGGATAACAACATAATCTATCACAAGTAAAGGAGCCATAATAAGTCGCCACGAAAAATTCAAATTTCTGTTAGAAGAACAGGAGCCCCATCTTTTCTGTGCATTGGTAATATTGACTTTGTTGTATTTGAACCCTCTTTTCTGTGCATACCATCCAACTCTCTCTGAAATTTTTTCATAAGCCATATCTTTGTACCACTCAATAAACACATCTCTCGCCTGTGGCAATGCATTTCTTGAAAGATAGAATCCATACTCAAACTTCAACGGCACTTCCTGCTCATCCACTATTTTTAATTTGTAATACCTCCCCAGATATAAAAATCCCTCACCGTTGACATACTCTTTAGGTGAGAATTTTGGGTCTCTCGCTTCTATATCTCTTCTCTTTCGTTCAATCCATTTTTTATGTTTAAAAACAACCCCCATAATCGTTTCATCACTGGCATCAAAAGGGGCTTTTACAATTAGCGTGGCGTCGTCTGTTATCTGTAAAGCTATGGTTTTTCTTCTTGTCCGTATTATTTTCTCAATTTCAATATCCATATTGAAAATCACTTCCCGTAAATATGATAAGCAAGCTCCATCAGCTTCTGGGCTATTTCATTTCTTTTACCAAATAAGACTTTGTTTGTACCTGCCAGATACGGAGCACTACTTTCCCTTACCACATACTCTTCCTTTTGGGACGATGAATGATAAGAAAGAACAGATTTTAGTAAATGGGATATTATATATGACTTCAATCTCTTTTGCTTTGGGTAACTTTCCCAGAAATCAACCATTTGAATCTCTCTTTTGATGATTTCAATCACATCCCTGGTTAAATTAACCAGAAGCTCAATATCTTCATTGCTCAGCGTTTCAACAGGCTTTTTACTGTATATCTCACGTTTCAACAGTCCGAAAAAAGGCATCTCCTTCTTTGGGTCAAAACCAAAGGTTTCTTCAGCTTCCCGCCCCTTTTTCATCGCTTCTCTGAGCTTTTCAAGCTCGATGACGAGAGCGTCCCAGTTATCTCTATATTCTTCAATGATTCTCTTTAACAGGTCAGAAAACCTCTCGTAAAACTCAGGGTCCTCTTCAAAGTGCTTCTCAATATGTTCTACGATGGCATATTTAAGTTCCTCAGCCCTCGCTTTGTTTGATCTTTCCTTTTTTAATTTGCTGATAAATTTATCGTCAAAAAGAGGAGTGGGTGGTATTTTTGGATTCACACCCTTTGATATGAGGTACTCTTCAACAATCTCTCTTATCTTTCTGCTCGCATCCTTTACGCTCAGTTTGTCATCCCTGTATCTGTTTCTTGCCGACTCTTTTATGAAATTGACAATTTTCAAGTCGGCAACATATTTCAGGGCTTCGGGGTCTGGAAGCACAGCATCCATTGCCCTGTTAAATCTTCTTGTAAGCATTATGAATTCGTTTCTTGTCTCCTCGTCCACGAGAATGTCTATGCATTCTTCTATGTCATCCCTCCAGTTTTCAAGCCCGTATTTTTTAAAGAAATCGTTGATAAGGCTATGAGTGAATTTCAAATCATCAAAGCTCTTTGCTTTAGCCTTAACTACCTGTGTAATCTCCTCTATATCTTCATCAGCATAAATGGCTAAAGATTGCCTTAAATGCTTTAAGACCCCAACATAATCTACAACAAAACCACAGCTCTTGTTCTTATAAACCCTGTTCACTCTTGCGATTGCCTGCAACAAATTGTGTTCTTTAATCACATTATCTAAATACATGACCTGCTCGATGGGAGCGTCGAAGCCAGTGATGAGCATACTCTGGACAACCAATATACCAACATCCCCGGAGATGCCCCCATCATCAGCCTTATCAAATGGGAGCTTGAAGCTCTTTATTATTCTTTCGTGCTGGTTTGTGTCGGTATAAGGATGATACTCAGGCGGGTCATTAGGTAGTCCCGATATAACCACGCCAACCTTTAATTTCTCAAGCTGGTTTATATCCATCCTTTCCCGATTGTGCTCTCTCAGTTCGTCTATTTTTTCCTTCAATGCATCCTCAAGAGCCTTTTTGTATCTTATTGCTGCAAGCCTTGAGACTGCTACAACCTGAGCCTTAAATCCGTTGGGAAATACATGGGCAACATAGTGGTCTATCATATCTTTTGCCTTGTCCTTTATCACATTTTCGTCTTCAAGATATGCCCGCCATGTGTATCTCCCCATAATTTTTGATTTTTGCTCAGCATCAAGCATTGAGAAGACATCCTCAAACCTTGCATTCGCCGCTTCTTCATCAGAAAGCTCTGCACCATGAACCCTGCCTTCATAAACGATCTCTACGGTCACACCATCATCAACCGATTGCCTTATGCTGTATTTATCTATATATTCACCAAATGTTTCTTCGGTTTTTTCAATCGGCGTGCCTGTATAAGCTATCTTTACAGCGTTGGGCAAAGCTTTTCTCAGGTTAGCACCCAGCAGTTTGTATTGTGTTCTGTGTGCTTCGTCTATCATGATAAGGATGTTTGGAGACCTGTTAAGCAGGGGAAACTCTCTTTTAAGTTCTCTCTCCTGAAACTTGTGAATCATACCCATAACAAGGTCTGGGGTGTCAGTTCTCAACAACTTCTTAAGTTTTTCAATGCTGTCAGCAGGGTTAACAGTATAACCGACACTCTTAGAAGTATCTTTGAGTTGCTTTTCTAAGTCTCTTCTGTCCGTTACAAAGACAATTTTGAAGTTGCCAAACTCAGGGTTATGGTACATTTCTCTTACTGTGAACATCATTGTCAGGGACTTCCCGGAGCCTTGAGTGTGCCAGACAATTCCCCCTCTTTCCTCAGGAGTTTTGCCTTCCTTTAGCCTTTTTATTATCTTCTTAACGGCTCTGAACTGCTGGTATCTTGCTACAATTTTAACTACGCCACTCTTTGGGTCCTCCTTAAAAATGGTAAAGGTGTGAAGAATATCAAGGATGTTGTCTTTTGTGAGCATTCCCTGAACCAAAACCTGCTGGCTTGTTACATTCCTCTCAGGACTTATGTCTGAGAGAGTATAAGGGTATGGGTCTTTCCACTCAACGAAGTGTTCATACTCTGCGGTTATAGTGCCATACTTTGCCACCTGATTGGAGGTAGCAATCATAAAGAGGTTATACCAGAAGAGTTTTTCATTCCCTTCCTTTATTCCTCTTCTGTTTGAGTATCGCATAAGCTGGATAATTGCCTCCCCAATAGGGTCTGCAATCGCGGGAGATTTGCATTCCACAACCACCAGAGGTAAGCCATTCACAAAGAGGACGATGTCCGGGATGATGTGTTTCTCTGTTCCCGGGATGTTTACCTTGAACTGGGAGATAGCAATAAAGGAATTGTTTTCAGGATTTCTGAAGTCAATGTATCTTACGGTGGGACTTCTCTCGCCCGTCTTTCTGTTTTCCGCCACTGAGGTGTTTTCTAAAAGCAAGTCGTGGATTTCTCTGTTTGATTCCAGAAGGGAGTTCACTGTTGGTGTGGTGATTCTTCTCACAACCTCGTTTATCTGGTCTTCCTCAATCCAGGGGTTTATCTTCTTTATTGAGTCTTTCAACACATCCTCAAGAATAACCTCTCTGAAACTCTCTCTGAATTCTACACTATTACCGTAAACAGGCTCGCCCGAGCTTTTGAAGGAGAGGATTTCTTTAACATCTTCCGGGTTGCCTTTGTTCTGCCTGTAAATCTTCCAGCCCAACAGCTGGAGATGAGAAAGGAGGGGGTTTTCTACATAGTGTTCCTCGTCAAGCCGTTTGTAGTTAGGAGTTATTAGTTTTGAGTTATGAGTTGTAAATTCAGATTTATGAGTTTTGGATTTTGGAATATTCAAATCATCAGGCATTGTTTTTCACCTTTTTTCTTTTGAAGTTAAAATGATGCTCTTAATTATTTTCAATAACTCTTCACAAGCACCATGCATAGGACCAAACATATTGTTATTGATAAACCCTGTCTCATTGAGTAATTCGAGCCAATATAATGTTTCGGCTGCTTCTTTTTGAGCAATCGCAAACTTGTGAATAAAGTCTGCAGTTGATTCTCCATTCATGGCTTCCCTTATATTGGCACCTATAGAAGTGCCTGAACGTAGCAATTGTTTACTCATTACAAACTCTTTCTTTTCGGTTGTTAAATATTTATACAATTCCACAACCCGTATAGCAAACTCAAAACTTTTTCTTTTAACAACACTATCACCCATATCACTAACTCCTAACTCATAATTCTTAACTCCTAACTCTTAACTCCTAACTCATAATTCATAACTCCCAACACCCTTACCTTCCCGGTCAATAAATCCTCCATCAGCCCCCGCTTTATTCTTTCAAGTTTTTCTTTATATTTTTTCTCTTTTTCTATGGCTTCATCAATCTGGGAGAGGATGGAGGCGATGCGGTGCTGTTCGAGAAGAGGGGGAAACTTAAACAATAAATCCTTAAAGTCAGTATCAGTAATATATGGTTGATCAGAACCAACTAAAGAAATCTCCAACTGTTTTATGAAGAAATTAGATTGCATATAATAAAAATAGAAATTTTTTTCAATTTCGTTTCTAAATAATAGTTTTCCCACTCGTTGGTATAAAATCGCATTGTCTAAATCAACTTTGGCTATCTTTAATTTTTCTCGAGTTATTGGTCTATTTAATGCTAATAAAATATCTCCTCTTTTTATTAGAAATCTCTCATATAAATGTTTGTATTTTTCAGGCAAATAAGCAAAATTTTCATGAATTAATCTACCATGTCCAATGTTATCAATCCGTATAAGGAATATACCATCTTCAGAATATTCCTTTAATGCAAAACCATATCCAGAGAATATTTTTATAAAATCTTTTTTTATTTCCCACTCCTCCGGTATCCTCCCAAGCGGCGAGTCTTTGAACCTGTGCTTCTTCTCATCCCTCAATTCATAGCTCATAACTCCTAACTCATCACTCTCCACAATGCCTCTGGTCAGCAAATCCTGCATCAAGCCCTGCTTTATGCGCTTGTATTTTGCTATGATGGCGTCGGTCTTCTCGATGGCGCCGTCCACCGTCCCAAGAATTTCGGCGATTTTGTATTGTTCGAGAAGAGGAGGGAATATTATTGGAATCAACTCTAAACTAGATTTTTTAACAGACGGGACTGCCGTTTCTCCAGCAATCCGTTTAAGGTCAACTGTCCATAAAAAGTAATAGTAAAGGAATTCAGAAGAGCCCTTCGTTAGAATAATACCTGCGATATTGTTATCAAAAGTTCCAAATACCTTTAAAATTCGATATTTATTATGATATAGTGCCATTCCGATTTTGGGAAAAATTATAGTTCTAGGAGGAAATATTTTAGCTTTCAAAAGGTCTACAGTAGCCTTGTCGATATAGTTATCAGCAGAGATAATATATTTAGATGTTCTATTTAAATCTTCAACTTTAATAAAAGGATAGTCTCCTGAATCTCTTCCCTGATATTTTGTTGGAAATCCAAAACCACTCACTACCTTAGCAATCTCACCCAACCTTACCCTTCTCCATCCCTCCGGCACCTTCACATCCTCAGCCATTTTCATCCTCTCCTTCGGTATGGCCGACAAGTTGCCTATGTTCTTGTCCGATAAATGTCCGAAACGTGTCCGTTATGCTCCAGGGGATCTCCCTCCAGTATCTAATTAATCGCCAGATTTTAAGATTCATGGTATGCTCCCCGAACCTTTCATAATCCTTAATGTGCAATTTATGTGCAATAGATGTGCAATATGGGCAATTGCTATGCAATAACATAATATGCTCCCATTCCTTTCTTTCCACTCTCTTTTAAAATTCCCTTCTGAGTTAGATATTTAAGGTCATTACTTGCAGTATTTCGCGAACATAAATTCAATTCCTGATACTCCCTGTTCGTTATCTTCCCTTTCTCCTTCACATACATAACCGCCTTAATCTGCCTCTCATTCAACCCCAGCTTTTGCAGATACTCTTCAGTATAAACATCCTTCAAAAACACCAGTGTAAAATCCACATGATTTGCCTCAATTTTAAGCTCCGGGAGTCCTGTATCCTTTAAAGCATTAGTCATCCTCTCAATCCCCGAGCCAACACTCTCAACAATACCCGCAAGATAGAATATGTTGAAAATCGTTGGATTTCTCGGCATGGATGCATGGGAACTCAGAAGTTTTTCGGTATCCCAATCTTCGGGTAACCCTCCAACATTGTAAAACCATATCCTGTCATCATAGACCTTTATCTGCACATTGATTGCCCTCATATAATCCCTGTGTAAAATAGCATTGGCGATGGCTTCCCGGATTGCCTCCAGCGGATAGTCCCAGATGTCTTCTCTCTCAAAACCCTTGATCTCGTATCGCACATTTATGAAGTTTTTAATCGCCTCTTCCGTTTCCCTGAACTGATTGAATAAATTCCCCTCTATCCATCTATCCCCGATAATCGTAATATTTTCCTTTAATCGCACCACACGAACCCTTGCATGATCAAAGTATTTTTGCGGATTCTTTCCGAATAAAAGCATGCCTGCGTTGTTGATTTTGCCGTTCTCCATAAGTCCCAACTTTCCAAAAATCTCTTCTATGGGCTCATCGCCATTGAAAACAGTCAGCCTTCCCTTTGCTTTTGCGGCTCTTAAAAAGCTTCTAACGCTGTTCTCATCGATCTCATCAATCTTAAAATACCTCTCTGAAAGGCGTTCCCACCTCAAGTCTCTCTGAAAAAACCTCTTAAGTTCTTCAAAGTTCATCCTCCTTGTGGTGTTTCCCACTCTTTTGTAGTATCTTCCTTCAAAGGATACAGGGATGTATGATTTGTTTACCTCAATCGCCAGAATGGATTTATCATTCACCTCTACAATCTCAAAATCTGGTGTAATACCAAGTTTATTTACAACCGTGTTTATAATTTTCTGGTAATTCTCATCGTCCACATCTATTCCCACTACCTCTCTTTTGTTATTTACACCAACAACCATTAAACCACCGTAGGTATTTGCAAAAGCGGATATTGTTTTCAGAACGCCATCGTTAAATGTTTCCTTAAACTCCAGCCTATCTCCTTCTACCTTTTCAAGCAGTTTTAAAATCTCACTCCTGTCCATAGTACCCCACCTTAACTAAAAACTCATCCAGCTTCCTGACCTCCTCATCCCTCTCCTCTTTCAACTGCTCCAAAGAGACGCTGTATTTGTCCCATAACCTTTCAAAAATTTTAATGAGCTCTTTCTTCCCGGCATTGAGGTATTTCTCCAGCTGCTGGCTTATCAAATCGTAAAACTTCTCAAGAAGCAACTCTTTTGCCTCCTCTTCAGTTAAAGATTCTCTCTTCTCCTTTACTTTCTCCTCAAGCCATTCTTCTTTTGTCTTCAGCTCCTTCCTCAATTTCTTCAGTTCCTTCTCTTTGCTCTCTATCTTTCTGATCAAATTCTCCCACTTTGATGCCTCCTTAAGAGCAGATTCCTGCCATGCCGAACGCAAATCTTTTACAATCCCCTTCAGGTAATTCTTCACCTTACTGGCAGTTTTCTTCCCGCTCCCTTCTTCATCCCAGTCCTCAACCTCTTCCAGAAGCTCGTTAAGCTCGCCTTCAACCTCTGCAATCCTGCTTTCTAACTCCTCAATCTCCTCCATGTCCTGAGAAAAAAATTTTTCTTTTATTCTATCGTCTTCAATCAGCCTCTTGCTCCAGCCAGAAGCCACAATAGTCTTAAAGTCATACCTGAGCTCTTCCCACCAGTTCACAAATATGCCCGCGATTTTAAACTCATCAAGCGAGCCAAGAGGCAGAAGGTTTTCTTTTAGCCGTTTCATAGCTTTATTTCTAAAGCCCCAGAGGTCATTGTTGCCATGAAACCCCTCAATCTCGGACTTTACTTCATACCACCATTCCCGCAGTTTTTCTCTGTGCTTTGAGATTGTGGCTTTTACAGTATCAGCGCTCTCAATGATCTCTTTTAGCCTGCTTTTTTCATCCACATCCTCTTTAAATTCCTGATATTTCCCATCTCCATCTTTTTCTTTCAGAAGAAGCCCGGTAGAAAGACTAAACTTCTGGAATTGTTCCTTATAAAGTTCAACCTCTCTCTTTGGAACGCCACAAACGAGATGCGCATGAACATCCTCAATCTCAGGCTCGGGAGAGTTGTCCACATACCGCCTGATGTTCAGATTGAAATCATTATCTTCAATTTCCTCAATATCCACGAGCCTTGAATATTTCGGTATCTCTTTCTTCCCTGTGAACACCGTTACAATCTTCTCGATATCCTCCGGTCTCAGATAATTCTGATTCCTTCCCTCTCCGTATTCCCTGTCTGCATTGATGAATAGAATCTTGTTCTTCAAATGTTCTGGCTTATTTTTGTTGATGACCACCACGCAGGCAGGGATGCTTACATTGTAAAACAGTTTGGAAGGTAAGCCAATAATCGCCTCGATTAAATCGGCTTTCACAATCCCTTCCCTGATAACCTTCTCCTGCCCACCTCTGAACAGTACACCATGAGGCATGACAGTTGCCATAACGCCATCATCTTTTAAACTGGCAATCATGTGTTGCAAAAACATTAAATCCCCTTTTTTGCCCGTCTCGGGAGTAAAACCGAACTTGAATCTTTCGGGAAACTGCATGTTTGTGCGGGTATAATTCTGAGAAAATGGAGGATTGGCTAAAACCCTGTCAAAACGCTTTATGTATCCATTTTCTACAAACATGGGGGTTGTTAAAGTATCTTCATTTTCTATGTGCGCATCAGGGATATCGTGGAGAATCATATTCATCTTGCATATTGACCATGTCAGCCCATTAAGTTCCTGCCCATAAAGAGCCAAATTTCTGGAGTCCTGTCCCTGCTCTTCGATATAATGTCTTGATTCTATAAGGAACCCGCCAGAGCCTACCGTAGGGTCATAAACCGTCATGCCTTCCTGTGGTTGAACAAGTCTGACCATTAGCTTTTTCACATGTGTAGGTGTATAAAATTCACCTCCCTTTTTACCTGCCGAATCCGCAAATTCTTTAAGCAGATACTCATAGGCTGCACCAAGCAAATCCGGGAACTCAAAATCCTCGTTCGTGAGCCTGTATTTATTAAAGTGATGAATAAGGTCAATGAGTTGCTGGTCCTTGAGACGAGTCTTTCCTTTTACTGCGTTAAAATCAATATGCTTTAAAACACCATCAAGCTCGGGATTCGCCTCTTCTATTGCTCCTAATGCCTTATTTAGTTGGTTACCAACATCTTCTTTGAATTTAAGAATATCTTCCCATCTTGCACTTACTGGTTTTTTTGGGACAAAGAAAGTATCTCCGTATAAATTAGAATCCTCTAAAAGTTTTTTAATCTGCTCATCAGAAAATCCCTGGGCTTTGAATCTGTCTTTCAATTCCTGCCTTCTCGCTTCAAAGACATCCGAAGCGCGCTTTAAAAAGAGCATACCAAAGATATATTCCTTATACTCAGAGGCGTCCATCTTGCCCCTGAGGATGTCGGCGGCTTTGAAAAGATGTGTCTCGAGCTGTCTTAAGGTTATCTTTCCGTTATTCATATCATTACCCACTTATATGTTATTACTTTCCCTAATTTTATATCTTTTCAAGGCGGACTTGCGCATCATGTTCTCCCATGCGTATCCGGTTTCTGTTGAAAACAACTCGTCCGTGAGGAACTTTTTGAGCTGGACACGATGCTTACGAGGATGATGAGGTGATCAGAATACCTTCCTCACCGGTGGACAATGATATGGAAGCTGGTTTCGTAAACTTTTTAACAAGGGCTGAGGATATAATATCATTCATAAATAAACATTCATAAATAAACATTCCACATATTATGGGATTAAAAATCACAATATAGATGGATATATTTATACTTACGAGAAGAAGATTGGAGCGAAAAAGTCTCTCTTAAAGATTGTGATGGAGGTGATACGAGTGACGTCGCCTAACAACGGACGTGCGTAGGAGGTATGATTGATGGTCAGAGAAAAAATAATAAACTGGCTTAAAAAGTTGATAAAAATAACGGATTACATAAACATAAATGCTGAAATTGCTCCATGCGTTACCCTCTTTGGAATAATCAACTTCTCATTCGCTAAGGGTAAAATAAAGCTAACTCCCGAGGAATGGGATGATAATGACAAAGAAAGGATTGCTGATTTTCTACGTAGCGAAGGAGTTGGGATAACCTTAGAAGAGTTTAAAGAGTCCCTTAAAGAGGAAATTAAAAAAGTATCAGAAGAAACGCAAAAATTAATACTGGATGAAATTAAACGCTTGCTCGTTGAAAATCCATTAGTTTCGTTAGAAGAATTTGAAAAAAGACCCGAAATTAAGCCGCTACTGGAATATGAATTTGTCGGTAGAGAATCGGAACTCAGGGAACTTCATGAGTTTTTGGAGAACGATAAAGAAGTATTTGTTATTACCGGGGAGGGTGGCTTTGGTAAAACAAGATTAGCCATAGAATTCGCGAGACAAATAGCAAATGATAATTGGGATGTTTATTTCATAGATCGTGATAAAGACTTCAAATATTCCGTGGTCTCTATTGTGCTAAGCGGTAAGAGTGTCTTACTCATTTTAGATGATGCATCAAGGTATCCTGAGCGAAACAAAGTTATTGGATTTGTACAAAATCCCCCTGAGGATATAAATGTAAAAACTGTAAAGCTTTTGCTCATTGACAGAGCCATCTTTAAGGAATCGATTGAGAACGAATTGAAGGAAAGGAACGCATCCGCGCAGTATCATCAAATTGAAAATGGGGATATCCCTTCCTTTTTAAAAGAACATTTTGAAATTGAAAGAGAGGATGCAGAACAGATAGAAAAAGAGTCCAGAGGTAATTTTGTAATAGCCATATTTCTTGCAGAACTTTACAGAGATAAGGGCAGAATTGGAAGGCAGAAAGAAGCCATAGAACACAGAATAGCGAAGTATAAGGAAGACATTAGAGAATATAGAAGTATGTCCATCGGCGATATTGATAATATTCTCTTCTTATTATCGCTTCTTACTCCTATTGAGTGGGAAGAAGACTACAAATATTTTGAAGAGGTTTTAACCAGATATCTGCCAGAATATGATTTCCGGCATTTAAAAGCGATCATAGGTTTAGCGGATAGAAATACTGATTTCTTCTTATTGAGGTCTGGTGAAAGATACGTCTTTAAATATGATATCATTGCGGATTATCTTCTCTCTCAATTCATAAACATAAAAGGAGAAAATTTTGACAGGGTGATGAGCAAATTTTTTCCTTATATGCCTTTCAGAATATCCTACAATATTTTCGTGATTCCCAGATTTTTTAGAGAAGAAGCAGAAAAAGCGGTTCAAATACTCGGTCAAATATGGGTAAAATTGAATGTGATTAGAGGTCAGACTCCAGAATATTTCTCCGCACTGGTATTATTTACAGGTGACCTTTCATCATTCCTGTTTTTCGATATAGAAAAAATAGATACAAGTCACTGGCTTTCGTGCTACAAAGAGGTTTCTAAAACATATCCAGAGAAGGAAGTAGAAGTAAGAGAAGAACTCGCTAGGGGGTTGTTTAATGCAACATCTTGTTACGGTGAGGCAAAAAGGTTTAAAGAGATGGAGGCTTGCCTGAAAGAACTGAGGGCACTACATGAAGAGCATCCGGAGGAGAAAGAGGTAAGGGAAAAACTCGCCAGTGGGTTGGTTAATGCAACATCTTGTTACGGAGAGGCAGAAAGGTTTGAAGAGATGGAGACTTGCCTGGAAGACCTGAGAGCACTCCACATAAAACATCCGGAGGAGAAAGAGGTAAGGGAAAAACTCGCTATGGGGTTGGTTAATGCAACGAGTTATTACGGTGAGGCAGAAAAGTTTGAAGAGATGGAAACTTGCCTGGAAGAACTGAAGGCGCTACATGAAGAGCATCTGGAGGAGAAAGAGGTAAGGGAAGAACTCGCTATGGGGTTGGTTAATGCAACGAGTGATTACGGGG
>Ga0190354_1000111_pt1 | contig 12973 bp, 5 predicted proteins | sample 4872131213_MG_FD_163436 | JGI IMG/M metagenome (GOLD analysis project Ga0190354, IMG submission 163436) | Hydrothermal vent microbial mat bacterial communities from Southern Trench, Guaymas Basin, Mexico - 4872-13-12-13_MG | ecosystem: Environmental > Aquatic > Marine > Hydrothermal vents >...
ATCTTGTGGTATAATTTTGTGCTGATTGACCTAGCGATATCAGAGTTAAATTCACCAAATTCTTCTTCAATTAAAGGCATGAGTTCTTGATCCAGAAAAACAGGCAATTCTTTTTTGACTTTCCTTTGAACTTCCATGTGCCTTTTTTGTAAAGCAGGCAGGACAGAAAGTCCTTCAGAAATTACCGCGTATGGCCTGTTGCTTTGAATAATCTTGACATTGTGCCCAAACACTTCAAAAACAACATCTTTAACCCATACCCATTTGCTACTTCCTCCAGCCAATATGACCAAATGAATTTTATTTTGTAACCCATATTGACGGATGCCTTCTTCAAGTGCACTTTTAAACCATTCAATCAAATCAATGGTTTGTTTTTGTGTTCCCTTTTGATACAATTTCGGATTGCTTTTTGTCATCTCCATCCATTTCATAAATATAGGTGATGGCCTATAATGCTTGGCTCTTTCTAAAAAGTCGTCCCAAGGCATGTTTCTTCTAATAACTCCATAATTATAATCTTGGACTGCTACAAGTTTCCTTCCCTTCCTTTTTGTTTGAGCCATAGCCTCTGAAAAATCTTCTTTTGCTTTACGACATCCATAAAATAGCACATAGTGTTCCTGATGGTCTTTTTGAATTTTCTTTAGCGCCTTTGGGTTTTGTTCCAAAAGACATTGGAAGAAAAGGTCGTCAAAAACACGCCCTCCTAATTCCATGTCTCCCCAGCTGTGTTGGGGTTCACCATTATACATAAAGGCAAAATCGCAGGTTCCTCCACCAAAATCTATTATAAGCACGCCACTGAGCCCTTCTTCAGCAGAGATGTCTCCATTGTATATATGATAAATCAATGCTCCTTTAGGTTCTTCTTTGGTTTCTATGTTTTCCCCATAACCTGCCCTTTGTGCAATTTCTTTTATCTTTTTTCGAAATTCATTACTGGCTTCACATGGAACACCAATAAATACTTGAGAAATATCTGCCATAAAGTCAGGACTTATTTGTAAAATTTTTCGTAAAACCCCTGATAAAAAATCATAGGTACTTTCATATGCCTCTTCACTTGTGCAAATTTCTGGCTTAAACTGCATGGAAATTTTGTAGTTTTCACGCTCTTCAGGAAGTGCCATTCCATATTCTTCAAAGGCTAGGTCGCCAACCAGTGGCATCTCTTCCTTTCTATAAAGCACCACAGTTTCAATACCATGTGTCTTACCTCCAAGATCAACAGATTCTGGTTTTGTTTCTTCTTTAGAACAAGTGGCAAAATATGAATGTGTCGTCCCAAAATCTATTGCTAAAACCTTTTCCATTTCTATTTCCTCCTAACTTTAACTACAAGACCTTTGCGGATGACTTTACCTTGATGTATTATAGGCTTGCGTTTTAGTATTACTTTATCTCCTAAATTTACGACTCCATAAGTCTCATATTTTTGAGCGCAGTCTTCAGTCCATATAAATGTCTTGTCTGTCTCAGGTATTTGAAATCCCTGTGCCTCAAGGGTTTGAACTAACTGCTCAACAGCAACATCTAGCTCATTTCTGGGGATTTCCTTTAAATCCAGGATTTTTTCAATGAGTTTTGCAGAAAATTTTTCTTTATCGCCAGAAACCTCCTCTCTACCTCTGCTTAGTAAGATTCCTAAAACGATTATGGTTAAAGCATTCCTTATCCATGTTTGAAAACAGGTTTCTACAATGTATTCATGCCTTCCATCATAGCTATGGGGTATGAGTATTTCTTGGGCAATCTTCCGTATAGGTTGTATATTCACTTGCAACAGCTTAATGCTTGTTAAAACAAGAAGGAATGAGCCAATTGTGCCTCCAATGAATAAACCAGGTTCCCATGTTGGTGAAATCTTCAAGAAATTCATTCCTAATATTGTTCCAGCAGCTGCTATTATTCCCATTCTTAAACCAGAGGGTAATTCTAGAAAACCAAGGTGAGAAACTTGTAAGGGAAGAAGATGGCCGATTTCTTGCCTTATCAAAAAAAGATACTTCTTATTCCCTTGCAATTCCATAATCAATTTGTCCCAGATTTGTAACCATTCACCAGAGAAAATTTCTTTTATCAGAATTTCTTGAGCTTCAGCATTCGCTCTTTCAAATTCAACTTTTTGTTCAATAAGGGAAAGGTATTTTGTCCTTGCCTTCTTCACTGCCGATTTTACCAAAATTTCCTGTTTGCCAATTATTTCTTGAACAATTCTTTTAACACAATCAATATCTCCTCGTCCATTACAAATCCCATTTAAAAAATCTAGCTCAGCCATCTGTAATAACCCTCCTTTAGAATGGACATATTTTAACCCATTTTAAGGTAGATGTCATTTCATCTTTAATTCCCCCTTGTAGAGTAATTTCATATGTTTTTACTATGTCAAAATGCCTTATCTGTCAATAAAATAATACAGTTCCGCCTATCTTTTCATCTCCTTGTTGAAGAAATCAATGTGGAGACCAGACCCCAATTTCCTACAAAATTACCAATTGACTTATCGTGAACATTGTGATAGGAAAGATTTGTTCTTTTGAAAATTGAATATGGAGTATCTTTACATTTTTTAACTTTCCCGCCGGGAAGTTCCCTTCCGTAAGGGAGGGGTAGGTCACATTAAAGAAGTGTGAAAACATTGGGTACTTACTTCAATTTTCATCATAATTTTTTGCAAAGTCGGGTTGGTTCTTGACATGAGTGGCCTTTTGGGATTAAACATTTTTTCGCAAACCTCGGGGATAAAAATGCAGAAAATAGGTTTTCGGAAAAAAGGCAATTCCCTAGCTTTAGGTTGTGCAGAAATGTTGGGAAGTTGTGGTAGCTGTTGCACTAATGGTAAGAGCCTGAGGGCGATTGAAACGTTTACCATCTGAAGGAGTGCTGAGCCGAAGTGTTTGTTGCACTAATGGTAAGAGCTTGAGGGCGATTGAAACGTGTTCCTTTTGGAGCATCGGGCTTTTTTATTTTGGAAGTTGCACTAATGGTAAGAGCCTGAGGGCGATTGAAACGTTTACCATCTGAAGGAGTGCTGAGCCGAAGTGTTTGTTGCACTAATGGTAAGAGCTTGAGGGCGATAGGGAACTCTTGGGATTGTTTTTGAAAAATAATAAACCTAAACCATTTGATGGCATAATTAGAGAAATTTGCCACTCTCCTTTTAGCGGACAAACCTTGCAATCTTTAACACTTGCACGCCTGCCTGTGCCGTAAGCACGGCAGACAGGCTAAACAAATTGCCGGTGAGCACTTCTTTTATAACCTTAGGTATTGGTTGTTTCAGCTTTTAGGTGGCAGTGAGACCACAAAGTTAACTTCACCAACCTATTTATAGCTTAGCAGATTGCTCCGTTAAGCCATCAAGACCAAGCCCTTTCAGGGTGGCTTTCGCCAGTCTTGATGGCACTCCGCAATCTGCTTTTTAAAAAGTAGAGTTGGTTGAAGGAAATAAAATATTTTTCTTTCTCACCAACCTTCGATTTTTCAAGAGCACACCGCGCAGCGCTGTCAAAGCCGTAAGCCCAAAGGGTGCGGAAACGAAAAGCGGCGTGCTAAAGTAGGGAACAGGTTGGTTAAAGATAATATGCATCTGAGTTTTTCAACAAGCTGTAAATACGCTGTTTGAATACAATTTCATTTTCTTACATTTCCTCAATGAGCAATCTCACTTATAACACATAGCAAAATAAAAAGTCAATTTTCAAAAATTTTCTCTTTTTTGGTTGGGAAAAATAAAGTATTTTACCTTTAGAGGCTGAGACCCAATAAAATTTCTGGCCTCAGCCAAAAGATTAAATATCGTAATAAAGAGCAAACTCCCAAGGATGTGGCCGTAGTTGAATTTCAGAAATTTCAAGTCTCTTACGCTCAATCCATTTTTCAATAACATCTTTAGTAAAAACATTTCCTTTAAGCAAAAATTCATAATCTTCTTCTAAGGCCTTAATTGCTTCTTCTAAAGAACAAGGGGTAGAAGGCACACCTTTCAGTTCTTCTGGAGTAAGTGAATAAATGTCTTTATCTAATGGTTCACCTGGATGGATTTTATTTTCAATGCCATCTAAACCTGCCATTAACATAGCAGCAAAGGCTAAATAACCATTGCAAGAAGGATCTGGAAAACGCACTTCAACCCTTTTTTGTTCTGGTAAAGGTGAATACATGGGGATTCGCACTCCCGCACTTCTATTTCTGCTGCTGTAGGCCAAATTTACAGGTGCCTCAAAACCAGGCACCAGTCGCTTATAAGAGTTGGTTATGGGATTGGTAAAAGCACAAAGGGCAAGAGCATGTTTTAAGATACCCCCAATATAATAAAATGCCAGCTCACTTAAGCCCCCATATTTATCGCCAGCAAAGAGATTTTGTCCATCTTTCCAAAGACTTTGATGCACATGCATTCCCGAACCATTGTCATTAAAGATAGGCTTGGGCATAAAGGTAACGGTAAAACCTTTTTTTATGGCTACATTTTTGATTACATACTTATATTTCATTAAATTATCGCCCATTTTTACCAAAGGAGCAAATCGTATACCAATCTCTGCCTGACCCGCAGTAGCTACCTCGTGATGCTGACATTCCGCCTCCACACCAATCTTCTGCATTTCCAAAATCATTTCTGTTCTTAAATCTTGAAATTTGTCCGTTGGGGGTATCGGGAGATAACCTTCTTTATATCTGGGTTTATATCCTAAATTAGGATTTTCTTCCCGCCCAGAATTCCAACGTCCTTCAATAGAATCCACAAAATAGTAACCGCAGTGTTCATTTTGGTCAAAACGAATATCATCAAAAATAAAAAATTCTGCCTCAGGACCAAAATAAGCAGTGTCAGCCAATCTAGTGGATTTTAAATAAATTTCAGCTTTCTGAGCAATATATCTAGGATCACGAGAATAGAATTCTCTGGTAATAGGGTCCACAACATTGCAAATAAAACTAATTGTAGGTTGTTCACAAAATGGCTCCATGAAGGCCGTGTCGGGGTCGGGCACTACCAGCATGTCACTAGTATGAATAGCCTGCCAACTACGAATGCTAGACCCATCGAAACCAAAACCTTCCTCAAAAGTGCTTTCATTTAAACACCAAATCGGTACAGAAAAATGTTGCCATGTACCTAATAAATCACAAAATTTCAAGTCTACCATCTTTGTCTCATTTTTTTTGGCAAATTCTAATGCTTCTTTTGGTGTCATCGCTTTCCCTCCCTTTTTATTGATCAATGTTAAAATTAAATTTGAACCTTCAATGTTTTTTCAAGACTATATTTTATCAGTGAGAGGCGCCGGGGACTTCTCACCTTCCCTCCAGCTTTTTCTTCTATATAAAAAACATCCACTACCTGGTCTAAACGGGTAGAAATTTTAGCAATACGAATGTTTAATTCTAATTTAAATAAACACTGGGCTAGCTTAAAAAGAAGGGCAGGCCTATCGGCGGTATATACTTCCACAATAGTATAGAAATCGGATGTTTCATTATCTAATTTTATCTCCGTCTCGACTTTTGGTAAACCCTTCTTTCTAAACAGGTCACTAGTGTAATATTTGGCCTCTAGAAGCATTTCTAAGTCAATTGCCCCTTTGAGTGCCCGGCATAAATGTTGTTCAACTTTTTTCCATTTTTGAGGCATTCTCTGGATTTCGGTTTTGGTATTTACCCAAAAAATGTCTAAGGCTATTTTGTTCTTCCATGTATAGGCCTGGGCATTGACGATATTGAATCCATTTAAAGAGAGCACACCTGCCATTTTGGCAAATAACCCAGGTGCGTCCCGGGTAGCAATTGTGACTTTGTAGTATTGAGGTTGAGAAGCCTCTTCCCAGTGCAAAGCGGCTGGTTTTCCATTTAATTGATGAATAAGCCTTAAATGGAATAAGATATCCTCAAGCGGTGTACTGAGTAAATAGCGGGGAGGTAAAACTTCAAAAAAATGTTTTATCTCTTTTTGTGTATACTGCTGATGTAGCCGCAAAATTATGTCTTTTTTGATGGCCTGAAGTTTGACCCAAATGTCGGCCCGGCTGAATTCTCCCTTTTCCAATACCCGCTCTAATTTTAAAAAGAGTTCTGTGATTAAGGCCATTTTCCAATCAGTAAAAGCACGAGGACCGGTAGCCTTGGCATCAGCAAAAGTAAGCACATAAAGCATTTTCAATCTATTTATATTTCCTACTATCTGGGCTGTATCTATAACCACCCTTTCCTCTTCTAGGTCTCGCCGCTGGGCAATGTGTGATAACAGGAGGTGGTGACGAATTAACCAAATGATATCTTCACACATCCCTTGCGGCAACCGCCAGCGTTTTAAAATCTTTTCTGTCTCATTGGCACCTGTCTCGGCATGTGGTCGTCCAATTGCCTTTCCAAAATCGTGGAACAGGGCTGCAAGAAGCAAGGTGTCCCAATCATCGCATGTTTGAGCTACTTTAGTAAAGATGGGATATTTATCCCTATATTCTCCCCGTCTTAATCGTTTTATTTCTTCCACTGTATGAAAGGCATGGAAATCTACAGTATAGATGTGATAAACATTATGTTGAGGTAAATGTAAAATATTATGCCATTCAGGGATAATAGCACAAAGTAAACCTTGATAGGTCATATCTTCAAAGAAGGATAAGAGGTTTCTCGGGGTATTTAAAAATTCTAAAAAGGCATCACGCACCTCTATATTTTCAGAGAGATGTTTTTTTAGTTCTTCAACGGCTTCGCACACCAGACATTGAGTAGTGAAAGAAAGATTAGCGCCAAGACTCGCTGCCCAGGTATAAACTTTAATCAGTAAGGCTGGCTGTTTCAAAAATACCTCTTTGTTATTTACCCTAATTTGATTATCATAGAGGTCTATCCCTGGTGCAAGTTCCTTCCTTGGATAAAAGGAAGAAGAGGATTTTTGCTCTTCTAAAATGTAGTTAAAAAATAGACGGGTGATATACTCTACTTTAAAGGTATGAGTAAAAAATGCACGCATGAAATTTTCTACTGCTTTAATCCCAGCTGAGTCTTTAAATCCTAAAAAGTGGGCAATTTCTTCTTGGTAAACAAAAGATAGCTCATCATTTTCACGCTTGCTTAAATAATGTAAATGATTTCTCACTCGCCAGAGGAAATCTAAAGCAATTTCCAGAGATTTTTTTTCTTTAAAGGAATGAACTGGTAATTCTTCATGGCCAAAGGCCACAATTGCCCCCCATCTAAGAGTATGGATATCTCGCAATCCCCCTCTACCCTCTTTGATATGTGGTTCTAAAAAATAGGTATGTCGGTTATAATGTTGATGGCGTTTTTCTCTCCTTTCCCATATATTTTTTAAAATCTCCCTCCTATGTGGAATAATAAGATATTTATTCAAGGTCTGTATAAGCTGCTCAAATAGAGCCCGATTCCCACCCAAAAAGCGTGGTGTAAGCATGGCCATAAAGGCAAAAAAATCCTTTTTTGCTATTTGCAGACATTCTTCTATGGTGCGAAAGCTATGATCCAATTTAAGTTTACTATCCCACAAGGATTGAACAAAATGCACAATGGCATCTTTCAAAATAGCCGAGGGGTTTTCTACATGCAAGATAAGTAAATCTGCATCAGAATAGAAACTCATTTCTTTTCTTCCATAGCCACCAATGGCTATTATTGCTACTTCATCCACTGCAGTTGGAGGAATTAGTCCTTCTCCTTGCTCCTTAATAAATTTATCTACTAGCTGGGTATAAGCATAGACAATTTTTCTACCACTGGCTCCCGCCAGGTGTTTTTTAATAAGTTCTTTTCGTTCCTTAACCAAATCAATCATTTTAAAGGGCGTCTTCTCCGTGCTCTCCTGTCCGGATACGTACTGCCTCATCTACAGGAAGGACAAAAATTTTCCCATCCCCCATCTTTCCTGTGGAGGCATTATGTTGGATAATTTCTAAGGCCTTTAAGGCTAAGTTATCTGGGACTACAATTTCAATCTTTATCTTGGGAAGAAAGTCTACTACATATTCTGCCCCTCGGTAAATCTCAGCATGGCCCTTTTGACGACCAAATCCTCTTACCTCTGTTACCGTCATTCCTTGAATGCCAATCTCTGTTAAAGCTTCTTTTACCTCATCTAATTTAAAAGGTTTGATAATAGCCTCTATTTTCTTCATTGTCTTCCCCTTCTAAAAATTTTTATGCGAGGTGCACCAAAGAAATATCAACCCATTATTCTTTCCCAAACATTTCTAATATTCACAAGTAATTCTTGAATATAATTCACTATTTCACTTACAGGGATTTTAAAAGGTGGCTTTCCCAATCCCCAGTGTTGCCAAAGCTCTTTTAGATGGTCTTTGGAAAGCAGGGTATCTGAAGGACGGTCATAAAGCAAATTTAAGCGATGCTCCAAGGCCTTTAACAAATTATAACCCTTTATAAGCACATCTACTTCTTTCTCTTTAAGTAAGCCTACCAATTTTATGGCCTTTAGTGCCTCTAGTGTATGGCGATGGCGTATCACGGTATAATCTCTCCCATAAGTGAGCTGGATATATTGTGTTAAAAACTCTATTTCTAGAAGACCCCCTTTGCCTAGTTTGAGGTTAAACTTATCATTTTCTTCTTTTGCCTTCTCCTTTAAGATGCGCTCACGCATGTTTCCAATTTCTTCTTTCCAGTTAATTTTCTTTTCTTTATAAAGCAAGGACTGCCGTAAAAATTCCCACTTTTCTGATAAATCATTCTCCATTATAGCCCTGGCCTTAAGTAGGGTCTGAAATTCCCAGGGTTGTGCTTGCGTTTGATAGTAGGATTTAAAGGCCTCCAAAGACACTACCAATGGACCGAATCTACCAGAAGGGCGTAAACGGGTATCTATCTTATAGCCTGGTCCAACTGCGTGAGGCAAAGTAAGTATAGAGATAAGCCTTTGGGCTACCTTGACAAAATAGATATGGGCATTTTGCTTCAGAGATAGATCCGCATCTTGTGGATAATCATAAATAAAGAGCAAGTCTAAATCTGATTTATAGGCTATTTCTCGACTACCTAGCTTTCCTAAAACAACAATAATAAAGGGTAGGGTTAAGGGAGAAAGTGTTTTATTTACTTCCTGTTTTGCCCAGGAAAAGGCCTGTTTTAAACACAATTCTGCTACCAGACTTAACTGCTGAGATACACGTAAATGACTTAATTTACCTGCCAGGTCATGAAAACCAATCCGTAGCACCTCTTCATTTTTAAAATACCTTAAAGCCTCTATTTTTTCCTCTAAATCGGTTTTATCTCGGATAGCCACACTTAAATCTTCTTTAAGTCTTTTTTGGGTTTTAATGGGAGTGGACTCTGAAGCCTCAATTAAGTTATCAAATAACTGAAAGTGTTTAATGAATAATGTTGACAAAAATTTACTTGCCCCAAAAATTTGTAAAAGTAGCCTTCTTAAATGGGGGTTCTCTTTTAATAGAGCATAAAGACCAGCCCTTGGACCAATGCGAGTGATGAATTCCTCGAGGTGAATCAAGCCAAGGTCAGGATTGATAGTTTGAGAAATTTCTATTAACATCTCTGGCAAAATGGAAATAAAAAGATTATATGCCCGTTCCGAAATATGTGGTGTCCTAAGAACACCCTTTAAATGAGAAATACACTCATAGGCAAGTTTTGGCCTTTTAAAACCTAAATTTCCCAAATAGGCAATGCCCTCTTCCTTTAACATTGGGTCAGTAAAGAGTCCTCTTAATGAAAACTCTTTGGTTTCAGTTTCCTCTGTATGCAAAAGTGTCTTAAAGAGACAATGAACAAAAGATGTGGTTTTCTCTAATTGTGAATAAAACGCTTTTAAGGCTGTTTTTTCATTTTTCTGAGCATATCCCATTAAACGTATAATTTTTAAAAGGCAGGTTTTGTCTGATGGCAGGGTATGAGTCTGAGAATAAGTGATCATTTGACAAAGGTGTTCTAATCGGCGTAGGTAGCGGTAGGCACGGGCTAATCTTTGGGCATCTTTTGGTTGAATAATCCCTTGTTCTTTAAGTGCAGAGATGGTTCTAAAAGTACTATATTGACGCAAACTTGGAATCTTTCCAGCATAGATAAGTTGTAAGGCATGGATAAAAAATTCTAATTCTCTTATGCCACCTTTACCCAACTTGATATGAAAGTTTTTTTGAGTATGAGTTTGCAAATCCAATGCCTTTTTCAACACCCTAATTTCTTCTATGCTAGAATAGTCCAAATAACGGCGATAGATAAAGGGAGCGAGGCTATTTAAGAATGCCTCTGCTGTCTTTATCTCCCCAGCTATAGGTCGTGCACGCAATAAGGCCAATTTTTCTGAAGCTCTTCCAAAAGTTTCATAAAAAATCTCTACTGCCCTTGTAGATTGGACGATCTCGCTTTCTTTCCCTCCTGGACGTAAATTTAAATCCACTTTAAAGACAATTTCCCCATAACTAACATCCTGCAGAAGTCTTGTTATAGTCTGGGCAAGCTTGATAAAAAACCTGTGCACTTCTAGTGAGGGTTGAAAAGGAGCATCATAAAGGTAGATAAGGTCAATATCAGAATAAAAATTGAGCTCCCGCGCTCCCAATTTACCTAGAGCCAAGACAAAAAATTTTGTAGAAGAAGGGATTTCAAAAGGCGATATATTAAGGGCATGTTCATAGCAGGCTTGAACACATGCCTCTGCCAAATCGCTTAACTCGCTCAAACTTGCCTCTAAAGAACACAGCCGATTGACATCTCTTGCCCAAAGGCGAAGGTATTCCCTTGCCTTAAAATCCCTAAGACTTTTTGGAAAATCCTCTTGAGAAATAAAACATCTTAATTCTTTAAGGAAATCTTCTTTTGTCTTTCTCTGTAAAATGGCACCTTTCAAAAACAGCCAACTGACTAAATGAGGTTCTTTCACCAATAAACTGACCAAATATGGTGAGCTCACACAAATCTTTAACAATTGCTTGGCTTGTTCTGGATGCGCATGGAAAAAATCTATTACTTCAGGTGTTTGTTTTTCTAATACCCTCTTAAAGGCGATCTCACCATAAGACCACAAAATGTGATGGGAGAGAATTTTATAAATACCTTCACTCATAGCTCTTTCCTTAAAAAGATAATCCCAAATTATATAAAAATTGTAAAGAGGCAACCTGCATCTTACCTGGGACATTCCCAAAAATTTAGGCGTTAATCTTTAATTATGAGCTTTTTTATAGAGTAATCACGGATTTGGAGCAGGAGAGGTTAAACTTCAAAATGCCTTATTACAATGTCCTGCTCCCCTAGATACTGTGAGATTTGCCAATGCCTATTTATCCCTATATATTCCTTAAAGGCTCTTTTGTTTTATAAATGCCATAGGCTATAAGGGCTAATTCCCTTGCTACAGCAATTAAAGCTACCTTCCTGGGTTTGTGCCCCTGTCTATCAGTCGTTTATAAATTTCATCCTTAAGTTTGTTCTAACCGCATTTAAGGCCGCCATATAAAGCATGGAGCGCATCATTCCGTTTCCTTGTATCCTTCCTTCATGAGTCCATCTACTAACCAATACCAGTTGTAAGTAGATTCTACCACTATACCCACAATATCTTCCCGAAACGGCTCCAGATTTGATAAGACAGTAGGTAAATGCTTTGCAACTTCTTCTTAAATATTCGCTCTTCATCCTCATTTATGATACCATAATAACCGTTGTTTGAATGTAAGTTTACAGCCGTAAAAAGGCCTATGGCTTCCTCCTTTCTTTCTAACTGCGATTTTACCCTTTTGAAATCGCATTTTACAGGACCTTTTACCGATGATAAACTTTTATATGATTACCAGGTCCTGATTTTTGAATTATTTTATGGTATTGGCGAACTCCTGCCAGAGGTAAAATGAAGATTTTGAATTTTTTAAAAATATTAAGGGACAGGATTTTAGCATGAATTTTCAGCACATTTTGGACTTCAAGGTGCGAAAAAAATTCATTCTTCAGGACTGTTAATCCGCAATTGATTTTTAGAGAAAATTCCAACTGCGATGATACCTCAAGGTTAACTTTCACCAACCTTCGATTTTTCAGGAGCACGCGGCGAAGCGGCGTGCTAAACTAGGGAACAGATTGGGTAAAGATAATATGCATCTGCGTTTTTCAACACCCTGTCAAAATAGAAAGTTTGGCTTATAACCTCATTTTCTCAGGGTAAGTCCCTTGGAAACCCACATAAATACCTTCTCCGCAAATCGGGTCATTCTTTCTTACATTAATCGCCAAGGTCAAGCAGTTGGAAGAAGAGGAAACGGCGAGGTCTCAATCCCCTCAAACTCGGGTCATCACTCCTCCTATGTTAATTGTCAACAACTACTCTACTCTCAAAATACCAAACCATTTATCGAAAGCCCCCCATTAGGTTGGAGATAAATGGTAACCTTTACCAGCTGATGTCAGCTTAAAATTATTAAAATCTTCAAATACCCAATCGTTTTTTAACATCCGATAAATAATGGTTAAAAGCTTTCTTGCAGTAGCAATAATTGCTTTACCGCTTCCTTTTTTGGCTTTGAGCTTTAAATAAAATGAGGGTAAAGAAGTCAGCTGGTGGGATTGACCGTGTCTCTATTGAGGAATTTGATAGACACTTAAATAAAAAATTTGACATTCTTTAGACATTATGGTAAATAACTTTTGTTCTTTTGACAGCTTGTTGAAAAACTCAGATGCATATTATCTTTACCCAACCTGTTCCCTAGTTTAGCACGCCGTTTCGCTTGCTGTCAAAGCTGCTCCGTTTCACTTCGCACCCTTTGGGCTTACGGCTTTGACAGCGCTGCGCAGCGTGCTCTTGAAAAATCGAAGGTTGGTGAGAAAGAAAAATATTTTATTCCTTTCAACCAACTCTACTTTTTAAAAAGCAGATTGCGGAGTGCCATCAAGACTGGCGAAAGCCACCCTGAAAGGGCTTGGTCTTGATGGCTTAACGGAGCAATCTGCTAAGCTATAAATAGGTTGGTAA
>Ga0190354_1000113_pt1 | contig 12916 bp, 13 predicted proteins | sample 4872131213_MG_FD_163436 | JGI IMG/M metagenome (GOLD analysis project Ga0190354, IMG submission 163436) | Hydrothermal vent microbial mat bacterial communities from Southern Trench, Guaymas Basin, Mexico - 4872-13-12-13_MG | ecosystem: Environmental > Aquatic > Marine > Hydrothermal vents >...
CCCGTCTCGTTTGCATCTCTAAACGTTCAAGCTTAGAAAGAATGTTGATTCTCTCTTCATAACCCTCAACGAACCTTCTGAATACTCTCGGAGGAACCACTGCCTTTGGAGCAGTAACCGGAACAGAAACTGGCCTTTTCCAGGCGAAGGCAACTAAGAGAACAGCTGCAATAGAAATGCAAGTGACAAGCGTAAAGGGATAAGAAGACCAAAAGATATTAAATCTGTAAGAAATTTCGGTTTGAAAACTGTCAAACGGTGAAAAATCTTTAAAAACAAAGGTCAAAGTCTCCCTTGAAACCTTCCTTTCAACCTTACTAGCTGAGAGAAGAATATCTGAACTTTCAAGCTGAGACCCTTGCGGAAAAACTACGGAGACAACCAGTTCTTTGATTAGTGAAGAAGTTATTTTACCAACGGACAGATTAAATTTGAATATCCCATCGCTTTCTATTATGAAGTTTTTCGGTTCTAGTTTGTAAAGTAATATGAAAGTCTCTGTTTCATTTGGGCTCATATTTGGCAGACTTAATTCATTTTTATCTCGATCTATTCTCGCCCCTGATATTTTCATTCCAATTTCATTCTCAACTATATAGTCGTAGGCTTCTTTAGGGAAGTATATGGTCATTTTGTCAGCTGTTTGCGCCGCTTTGTTTCTTATTTTGTAGAAATCTTTAACGTTTATGTTTCCCCACTCATCCAAAATTATTTCCCTTTCAAGTTTTTCAACTTCAATGTACGAAAAATCTCCGGAGATTGTTAAGTTCATTGATGCCTTTTGATAAGTAAAACTTTCTAAGGGCATCGCACTAGTGTAGTAGAAGCGTTTTCCACCACTGCTGTAATTTCCTTGAAAAGTAAATGACGCATAATCTAACGTGAGGGAGGTTGGGAAGATTATTGTTGAGTTACAAACTTCCGCGTTAACCGTTAAGCTTGGATAGAGAGCAAAACTTATGCCTATAGATTGCGAAGACGCGTTAACTAGCCCAGAAAAAATAAACGTTACGGAGAACTTCTTAGGGTTAGAACCAACTTCGAATCCTCCAGTTTCTGTGAAGTTCACTAAAACCCCGTAAAATCCTGCTTTTCCAAGTCCATAATCCAAGACTACTGGAATTTCCCGTTGTGCTTCGTGGTCATAAGCAAAACACTTGATTAAGTATTGCGCAAAGTCGTATGGGAAACCTATTGGGAACCCTTCCAATTTGATGGTTTGACTTGAATTTAAAGAAGAAACAGTTAGGGCGTCATTTACGATTATTAGGCCTCCTTCAAGCAGCTCCACAGTGTGTTCAACTTTATTTATCTTTATTTTCGATAGAGAACTGTCGAAAATGCTGTTTTCAGCTGAAATTCTTGGGATTGTAAAAATTGATGATGAGATGAAGAGTAGGGTTACCATGATTATTATGATTTTGGTGAGCTTCATCTTTGCTACGCCTTTCGTAGTGTCTGAGCATTTACACGATTTTGTTACTTATAAGATTTTAAGAAGAATTAATAATTGTTTTGAAATTGAATTAAACTTTTATCTTTAACCTCGACGTACTGCAGGACTTTCCTTGTTAAATGTGGGCCTAAAATTTTCTCTAAATCGCTTGAATATTTTATCGGCTTTGCTTTTCTTGCTTCAAGTATCTTTTTTGCTGTTGTTGGTCCTATATGCGGGATTCTTACGATCTCATGGAAAGACGCAGTGTTTAGGTCTACTGGAAATATTTCTGGATTAATTTTTGCTAGAACTCGTTTCGGATCCATGTTTGGTAGGAATCCTTTGTCGTTTAGTATCGTTTCTAGTTCTTTGGAAGTTATTCCGTAATCCCGTATTAGGAATGAAGCTTGATAGAGGCGGTATTCCCGCCACGGGGGGCATGCAGGTCGTTTTTCTAGGGAAGTTTGGGGTATGGGTTCAAAGCCGCTGTAGTATACTCTTCTTAATCCGAGTTTCTTGTAGAGCCATTCAGTTGTCCTTATATGCTGTAGGTCGTTGTCTTCTACTGCTCCAACTATCAGTTGAGTGTCGATTCCAGCTCTTGAAAAACCGAATTTTCGCCCCTTAACTTCCCCTTTCCTCTTTAAACTTATAACTTCTTCAATTATCCAATCTAGCCTTTTTAGTATGGCTTCTTTAAATCCTCCCTTATCTGGGCATAATTCATCAAAGATATCGCTGTTTGGAGCTTCAAGGTTTACACCTACTCTGTCGGCGAGTCTTACAGCTTCCCTAATAAAATGGCGACTTGTTCCCGGCATTATTCTTAGATGAATGTAGCCGCAGTATCCCATGCTTCTTAGATTGTTAAGCACTTCCAACTGTTTTTCAGTTACGTGGTCCGGGTCTTTTGCAACTGATGAGCTTAAGAAAAGCCCTCTAATTTTTCCTTGGCTCCATAAGTGCATGGTTATTTCGGCGAGTTTCTGCGGGTTCCAAGCTGTTCTTAGGCATTTTCTCTCGGCTCTGAAGGCACAGTATTTGCAATCATTTTTGCAGTGGCTTGTGAGTAAAGTCTTAAGTAGCGGAACGCATCTTCCTCTGGCCGCAGCCTCATAGATGGGAACAACCGCTCTATCCCATTTAGCGCCTAATGTTAAGAAGTACCATTTGTCTCGTCTTTTTATGGGCTTAGCCAAATCTTTCGCCTACAACACAATTATTAACTAAAATAGTGCACTGGTTGGTTTAAGTTTAATGATAAATTTATAGGCTAGGGTTCACCGTGCAGAAAGTAGTATCCCGCCTCTTTTTTAGGCCCGAAACTTCTTACACCTTCTTTCTTAAGTTGTTTCCGCAGTTTTTTAGCGTATTCTGGGGTTATCTCCCCTCTTTTCTCCATGTAGTCAATTATTTCTTCTGCCTGTTCTTCTGTGTCGCATCTTCGAATAAAGTCTACTACGTCGGGCATGTAATGCTCAAATTTTTTGGAAACAGCTTTTTCTCCAGCTTTAAGGTCCGTTCTCACAGAGTTAATTGTCACTTTGCATTCTCCAAGTTCCATTTCGCGAGCTAGATTTGGAAACAATTTTCTGAAAGTCTCCTTGTCTATTCTCATTTTCAACTCAACCCTTCAGTTGAAACAGCACTCGTTGTAGGCCTTTTCAAGTTCTCTTATGAGAAAAGAGCTATTTAAACCAATTTGAATGTGACTCCATGGGAGTACTGTGTTAAATCCTTTTCTCTGCAAACAGCTTTCTAAGTCCATGTTCATTTCCTTCAGTGCTCTTCGCCAACTGCCTAATCCTCCACCTTTTCGAGCCGCCAATTCTACTATTTTACCGATTTTTCGGTCGCCTAGGGATAAAACAGCTTGCATTTGAGCGTGTTTTGGATTAAGTCCGCTTACGACGAAGCGGCGGTCTTTTCTTAGCTGGCTCTTAATGAAAGTTAGACTTTTCCTTAGGTGTTCTAGTGATGCAAAGGGTTCCCACTGGAATGGGGTGTGAGGTTTCGGAATCAACGGGTTAACGCTTATGTGCACAGATTTTGAGCCAAAACCTAAATCTGCAATTTTCTTTGAAAGTTCCACTATGGCTTTTATATCCTCAAATTTTTCGCATGAAAAGCCGATTAAAAAGTAAAGTTTTAACCTTTTAATGCCGTTTTGCAGCAGAATTTTCGCCGCATTAATTATTTGCTCCTCTTCCACATCTTTTTTAACAAATCTACGTATTTTTTGGCTGCCGCCTTCAGGAGCAATTGCAACGGTTCTTTGGCCCCCTTTGGAAATGGTTTTTGCTAACCGCTCAGTTACGGCTTCGGGCCTCAAAGATGGAATTGAAATTTTCCAACCTCGCGAAACTATGAACTCGCAAAGTTCTTCAAGCTTTGAATAGTCGGATAAGCCTGCTCCAACGAGAGTTACCTTCCTCACAGGCGTGTATTGCATCCCCTCTTCTAGAATTTGTTCAAGCTTTTTTAGACTCCGTTCTCTTTTAGGCCTTGCAATATGGCCTACGAGACAAAATCTACATCCTCTTCCACATCCACGGACTGGTTCAACGACAAATGTTTTTCCGAAAATTGTCATGTAGGGACTTCTACTGTCTACTAGTGGAATCTGCTGAGCTAAAGGATGCGGGGCGTCATCCAAATCTTCAACCCAAACACGTTCTGGACTATTACGTATTTTAGGAACATAAACCCCCTTTAAATCTGCGAACTCTTCTACGTTTTTAACGGGCTTTTCGATTTCCTTTATCTTATTGACTAAACTGTCAAGTATAGGCTCAGCTTCGCCTATGACGAAAAGATCTATGTAATCTGCAAGTGGTTCCGGATTTTCTGTCGCACAAGGGCCTCCAGCGATAATTAAGGGTCCTTTTTCAGCTCTTTCTTTGCTTTTAAGGGGAATGTTTGATTTAATTAGCATACGTAGAACATTAAAGTAGTCTTCCTCATATTGGAGTGTAAAGGCGATAACGTCAAAGTTTTTTAGCGGTTGGCCTGATTCTAGGCTTAGTAAAGCTTCATTTCTTGTCGGGATGAAAAAACGTTCGCATGTAACGTCTTCACGGGCGTTAAAGAGAGCGTAGAGAAGCCTAACTGTGAAGCCGGTCATTCCGGCTCTGTAAACGTTTGGGTAACATAACGCTATTTTAAGGTCTACATTACGCCAGTTTTTCTTTATAACGTTCATCTCTGGAATTGTTGGCTTCGGCATTAGACTACACTTCTATAATGAATGGTAAAAGCCAAACGAATAAGAAACTATCTGAAGTTTCGAATTTTACTTCGGCACAAAACGTTTGAGGGGATTGTTTCTTAAAACCTTTTCCAACTCTTTTATGCCCAGACCAGTTATTTTATCTCCGTAAATTTCACAGAACTCGACTTTTTCAATTTCTTCTTCCGGTTTAACAACTATTTCAACTTCATAGTTGGAAACTGTTAAAAATATATGAAAAGATGTTTTTTCTATTCCTTTTCTCGCAAATGATTGTCTTTCTATACGTTTAGGTTTATATCCGAAATTTTCTAAAGTTTTGAGAATTTTTTCTGGTTCGGAATGGAAAACTGTTACGTCTATGTCGCTGTTTTTATTTATTGTGCCTCGCCAAACGCTTCCTACAAGTTTTGGGTGAAAATCTTTTAAAATTTTCATGATTTTTAATGCTTCATGTCTCATTTCGATTAAACGTCTTTTTCTCTCTTCTCCTTCGACTTCTTCGGCTAGAAGGTCGAGTTGTTCTGCTATTTCTCGGTTGTTTGGTAGAAAGTTTATGCCTAGGCTTTTGGCAGCCCTCACTTTTGCCTGTTTATACTCCTTTTCCTGCTGGGTATAAAGTAGGAGTGCAGCTTCTCTGGCGGCTTTTTGCCTTAAATCATTTGAAATAGAATTTTTCAAAGTTATCCCGTTTGAATGTTGTTGGAATTTGGAAAACTAAATTTTATGCTGCTACTTTAATTTCTTCTGTTGGGCGGTAGAGAAGCTTTGACTTTCTAACTCCGACGTGGCGCAGCGGCGCGATTTTCTTGGCTTCATTGTATATGTCTGATGCTATTTTGCCTAAAACAGCTTCCTGCACAAACTGGTCGTATGTTAGTTGCGAAGCTTTTTCTTCAACTATTTTTTGCATTATTTTCCTTATCGCCTCTTCTTGCGAGGTTTTTATTCTTGAAAGCGTAAAGGCGCAGACTGAAACTCTGAGTTTATAGCCGTCTCTAGTTGTTACGTTAAATATTCCGTCGACACGGGTTGTTCTTCTCCTTACAAGGCTTCTTAAGTAGTCTCTGGAGTATTCGTGTCCTTTGAAAATTGTTTTTGCAGTTTTTCCGTCTACTTCGGTTATTTGGAAGTACATTTTTAAGTATTGATGTGAAAAATCGTTTGTTATGTCGTAGAGGGTTGATTCAACGACTCTGCCTATTAATTTTGATGGGTCGCTTGCTGGAACTAGACCTAACTCTACATTTCCGAAATATGGAGGTGAAACCACGGTGTACCACGATTTTGCACGCCACTTATCTCTTACACGCCTACGTGACACGGTTAAACCCCTATTCTCGTCGTGTAACTTGGAGAAAAGACAAAGCCATATTAAAAGCTTTTCAATGCGGCTCTATTCTTTCCACTCCTATGTAGGGCCTGAGCACTTCTGGAATTACAACTGATCCGTCTTCTTGCTGGTAGTTTTCGAGAATTGCCACTACTGTTCTGCCGGTTGCCAAGGCTGTTGAATTTAATGTGTGAACAACTCCTTTTGGTGGGGCGCCTTCCTTTTCTCTGTAACGGATGTTCAATCTTCTTGCTTGGTAGTCTGTGCAGTTGCTGCATGAAATTATTTCTCGGTAGCGATTTTGAGCAGGCATCCAAACTTCAATGTCGTATTTTTTAGCCGCAAAGCTTCCGATGTCGCCGGTGCAAACGTTAACTACACGGTAGGGTAAGCCAAGCTTTTGAACCAGTTCTTCTGCATTACGTAGAAGCTCCTCATGCATTTCCCATGAGTGTTCCGGTAGGCAGAAAATGAACTGTTCAACCTTATTGAACTGATGGGTCCTAAATATGCCCCGCGTATCCTTTCCATGTGCTCCTGCTTCCCTTCTGAAACATGCGCTTACACCTGCAAATTTAAGCGGTAAATCCTCAGCGTTAAGCACCTCGTTCATGAACATGGCTGCTATTGGATGCTCAGAAGTCGCGATTAGATAGAGGTCTTCATCCTCTATTTTGTATAGCATCTCCTCAAAATCTGCGAGTGCTGTTGCGCCTTCGTAGGCTTTACGTCGCATCATGTACGGCGGTTCAATAGGCTCGTAACCTTTCTTTACAAGTTCGTTTAGGGCGAAGTTTATTAAAGCCATGTCTAAAAGCACGCCAAGACCCTTCAGATAGTAGAATCTAGCACCTGAAACCTTTGCAGCCCTTTCTAAATCGAGTATTCCAAGCGAAAGGCCAAGGTCAATGTGGTCTTTCACTTTAAAGTCGAATTTTGGAATTTCACCCCATGTTTTAACTGTCACGTTGTCGTTTTCGTCAACGCCGTATGGAACCGAATCATGAAGAAGATTTGGAAGCCTCATCAGATAATATTTGACCTTTTGGCTTAATTCTTCAACTTGTTTTTCTAGAGATTCAATTTCAGCATCTATTTTCCTTGCTTCTTGTATTTTTTGAGCTATTTCTTTTCCTTGCTTCTTTAGTTGAGCTATTTCGTTTGTGAGTTCTCTTCTTTGATGTCTTAGTTCGTTAAGTCTTGTTAGGCTTTGTCTCCATTTCTTATCGTATTCTATAAGTTGGTCTAGCATTTCCAGTTTTTCTGGGTCGTTTCTGCGTTTTAGATTCTCCCTTACGTAGTCTGGTTTTTCTCTGATTAGCCTTATATCGAGCATTATATTTCGCCCTTTTGAACCGTTAGCTAAAGATACAAATCAGCTATTTAATTTTGCGACTTGGAAATAAAGTGAATAAGGGCTTTAACATTCAAATTCGAATTCGCAGTATGGGTCTCCCATAGCCATACATTTCATTTAACTTCATTCAAATAAACAGCTTCGCAGCCGAACACTTCTTGGAGGAGAGCAGTTAAATTTCCCTTGACATAGTAACAGATTGGCATGTCATATTTTTTAAGTAAGCTTTCGGCTATTGAATGGTAAACGCGAATTTTCCCTGTTTTCTGTTTCATATTTATTTCAGCATATTCTATTATGCCCCATCCTCCGGCTTGGTAAAGCTGTTTGAAGGCTTCTAGCATTTCCTTTTGCTTGAGTTCGGCGTCTGCTGGAGCAAGTTTCTTAATTAATTTGATGAGCATTTTCCTTTTTCTTAACCCTATATGCCAGAGAATCGTAAATGCTCCGGAACCAAGAATATTTATCATCTCTTCATGCATTTGGGCTAGAGTATTTGTGGAAATTATGCAGACCCTCTCCAAACCGTTCGTCAAGGGAAAATGAGCAGCATCAAGGAAAAGGGGGTTTAGGCTCTAAAACTGAAACTTCAGTTATAAAACCTAAATTTTTCAGTCTCCTTTGCAGTTCTTTAGCTGAAATTTTAGCTTTGCCCATATCAAGATAAAACGTGATGTACGCCTTTCCTTTTATGTTAATGAAGTTTGTCGCTAAATTTTCGGCTCCTGTTTCGAAAATTGTCCTCAAAATTTTCTCCGAATATTTTAGTCTTAATTCTTTAATCGGAGTATTATAGCTGAGAACAACCTCAACTAGGCGGATGTTTTTTATCTTTTGCGGGAGACCTAAGAGAATGTTTCTCGGTCTAAGCTTCAATTGTTTACACCTTCTAGAATAAGGGATTCTGCCTTAGAAGAAACTTATGTAATAGTCAGCTTTGGATTTCGACTATTCAAAACTTTCAATTAGGCTGGAAGTTTTCTCTGCAACAGTTATGCAACGTAACAAATCGTCAACAGTCATGATGAAAGTTCCAATTTTCCCTTCGCAAGTTATGAGGTTAACAACTTTACTGTTTTCACTGAAGGTTTTAACTGAGAGCCCTCCGGGATATTTTACATTATCGGGTGAAACAGCCTTTACTATGGCCTTTGCCCTTTTTTCACTTTCATATTCAAGCATTATTTTCGCTTTTATCCTCAAACTTTTCCAACTGCTCCTTAACAAGCATATTGACAAGTTTGATGAAGGTTTCAACTTGTTCTATTGGAATTTGGGCGCCGGCAGCTATGTTATGGCCTCCGCCTCTTCCTGAGCATTTTTCAGCTGCTGTTCTCATTATTTTTCCGAGGTCTAACCCCCTTTTCACTAATGGGTCTAAAGCCCTTGCTGAAATCTTCACTATTCGCTCGCTTGGAACAGCTGCATACGCAATTATCGGCTTGTTCACGTAATTGGTTGAAAGTATAGAAGCTAGAGTTCCAATTATTTTGTCTTCGATGTCGTTTTCCCCTTTAATAATGTAGATATTTTCAAGTTCCTCTATTCTTTCGTTTTCAATTAGCCAGCCTAGATATTTCGTTATTAGCGTTCTGTACTCGTCTAAAACTTGGTTTGCCTCCTCGAATGCTGCTCCTCTGTCACCCATGCATATGGCTATGCCGAGACTTGGGCGGTTCATTCTCCCAGTTGCATTTAGGAGAACGGAGAATTCCCTACCATCTCTCAGCGGAGTCCATGGTTCCTCCTTAACTAAGGTGTAGACGTGGCCTACTAGACTGAGGGCTTCTTTGGGGAACCCCTTTGAAATTAAGTATTCAGCCAACGTTGAGCAAAGTTTTCTTTTCTCCTCTTCGCTTAGGTCTCTTAGAGCTCTCCATTTATCGCCGATTTTAGGCTTTATTCCAATGCTTGCAAGGAAAGCCAAGCTTTTATCTTCTTCGCCGCTTATTCCCGGAATGTAGGGCGACGTTGTTAGAGCTAAAGCCTTATGAATTGGACGTGTTTCCCTTCCAAAGAAAATGAGGTCTTTCTTTACTTCTAAATAACCGTTTTCAACAGCATCCTGGACTATTATTTCGTTGAGGCTGCCGAGAGCTTTCTGGTTATACTTGTCTTGTAGGTCGCCTAGGGCCCCAACAACTGCTATGGCCGCTAGGTCAACGTTAGATTTGTCAAGAGCCTTAGCAGCCATGTAGGCTATTCCTGAACCGCTTAAATCCTTTGAACCGTCAACTCCGTGGACATGCGGGTTAACATGGATGAACGTTTCTGCTGGTTCACCGACTGGCTGGTGATGATCTAAGATTATAATTTTGTAGCCTTGGAGTTTTTCAGTTAAGAAGTCTAGGTAGCCGCTTCCTAGGTCTGTTAGAATTGTTAAAGCAGGCTTTTCCGACTTTAACTCTTCAACTACTTTTTCGTCTATCCAATGTCTAACCCTAACTTTAAAAGTTGCGCCTAGCCTTGCAAGTGCTTTTCCAATTATTCCCGCTGCAGCTAATCCGTCAGCGTCAAGGTGAGAAATCACATGTATAGGTTTGTCTTGTTCAATAACTTCCTTTATGACTTCAGCCGCAGTGGAGGCGTCCCTCATTAAGGCTTTAAATTTTTCCTTTAGGTTTTCCTCCAAAAATAACACCAAAATTTAGACTACAGAGGCGGTTTTAGGTTCATACTTCCAGTTTGACGGTAAAACTCCTCTTTCCTTATAGTAACTTGCCAAACGGTGAATTTTAGACTCAATCAACTGAAGCGCACGTTTGTTATGCAAGTCTTTTCTATGCTTTTCAAGGTGAGCGTGAAGCCTGGCTGCTTTCTTCAAAAGGTTTTGCAAATCTTCCGGTATGGAAGGGGCTAGTCCGGAATCCTTTAAGATTTGAGTTATGGATTTTCCAGTTATCGGCTTAACCAGTGGGATGGCATATTGATCTCTGAGAATTGTTCCTATTCTACTTGGCGGGTGTCCTTCCTTGGCTAGTTTTATAACTAGGGCTTCCACTTCTTCCGGCGTGTATTTACACCAGCTTGGAGGTCTCTTGCTTACCGGCCTCGTCGAATGTGATTTACCCTTCTCTTTCTTCGGCAACTTTATCCCACGAACTCATTAAGAGCATAACACCCTAATATTTAAAACTTCTTTTGAATACTTCAACTTATCCAAGCTTCTTATACCACTCAGCAAACTTACGTAACGCCCTAGCCCTATGGGAAAACCTGTTCTTCTCTTCAGTGCTCATCTCAGCGAAAGTTCTTCCATCACCCTCCACAGGAATAAAAACTGGGTCAAAGCCAAATCCGCTTTCTCCTCTGGCTTCGTAGGCTATTCTTCCTTCAACCTTACCATGGAAAAATTTTATTTCCTTTCCGTCAGGGTTGGAGAAGGCTACTACGGATAGGAAGTAGGCGCTTCTATCCTCAACATCGCGCATAAGTTTCAAAATTCCCTCAACGCCTAAAGTGCGGTTCACATAGGAGGAATACGGTCCCGGAAAGCCGTTTAGGACTTTAATAAACAATCCGGCGTCTTCAACTATAACGGGTAGATTGCATTTTTTAACTGCGTCTAAAACGCTTGCTTTAGCTATGTTTTCAAGGCTGTCATCTTGAATTTCAAGGGCGCTCATCTTTATCATTGCCGCTGCAATATCATATTCGGCTAAAACTCGCTTGGCTTCCTGAAACTTGTGAATGTTGCTGGTAACGAAAAATGCAACTCGACCATATGGGAAATTCAATGTTCCCTCCTCCTTTCAGCCACGTAACGGCCTCGAAGCTCGATTTCTCTAATTTTCTCTAAAACCTTTTCTGCTTCATCCCTACCAACAACTTCGGCGTAGCCGTCTAAAACAGCATTAAAAGATTCTTCAGCGTGCATGTAATGCGTACTTTGGAACGCCCTTTTCATTAGGTGGAGATCAACTCCCCGTGCTTCAAGTTCCCTAGAAAATTCTCCTAACCCAAAATCCACAAAGAAGATTTTTCCATTAGGAGTTAGAATCATATTTGAAGTTGTGAGGTCTCCATGGATTATTCCATTTTTGTGTAAGCATCCAATAAAATGGCCGATGCGTCTGCAAAGTTTAATTCTTTCTTCATTTGGAAGCTGGTTTAATATCTGTTTAACCTGTTTCCCTTTAATATACTCCATTATGATTGATTTGTCTACAAGATTAATCATAAAAATTGTTGGAGTTGAAACCCCGGCTTTTTTGGCTTCATGCATAAGCTGAGGTTCATGAACAGTCCTATATGTACGGATTTGTTCGTCAAGCAGTTGGACACGATACTTCTTCGGGTTTCTCCTCTTAATGATAACCTTTCTACCGTGCCACTCTTCAAGGTAAAGGTTTGCTTCAGCTCCCTTTTTAATTAGCAAGTTTGAACATCCCCGCTTTTTCTCATGTTTCCTTCAACCCAGGGAACATCCACTTCTTCAAGTCTCCACTTACGTTTCACAATGCTTTTTTCAACTGGAACCGTTAACCCACATTTATATGCTAATACTCCAGTCCAAGCTATCATGGCTCCATTGTCAAGCGCATACTCTTTCGGAACAACGCAGAAACGTGCATTATGTTCTTCAGCGATTACCCTCAACATTTCTTGAAGTCTCTTATTTGCTGCAACTCCTCCAGTTAGGAGAACCTCGGGCTTTTCAGTATGTGCAAGCGCTCGCTCTGTGACTTCTGTGAGCATTGAGAAAGCTGTTTCCTGCAAGCTATAGCAGATGTCCTCAAGCCTGTGCTTTCCTTCCTTAAGCAGCTGAATCGCAGCTGTTAGTAGACCGCTAAAGGAGAGGTTCATCCCCTTAACCGAATAGGGTAATGGAATAAGTTTTTCTCCTTTTTCAGCTAGTTTTTCAATTATTGCCCCAAATACTAATCCCTTCTCCTGTCTAAGTCCAGCTGTTCTTGCGAAAACGTCGAGGCAGTTTCCCACAGCTATATCTAGGGTTTCGCCGAAAACCCTGTAGCGTCCAGCCTCGTATGCGGCAACTATGGTGTTTCCACCTGAAACATAAAGGGTGATTGGGTCTTCCGCCTTAGTTACGAGTTTTCCTATTTCAATATGGGCGACACAGTGGTTTACACCTACCAATGGAATGTTTAAGTACGAAGCTAATGCTCTGGCTGCGGTAGCCCCAGTTCTTAGGCATGGGCCCAATCCTGGCCCTTGAGAGAACGCTATTACTGTTATGTCTCTCGGCTTTATTCCTGCTTCTTCGAAGGCTTTTGCAATTACTTTTGATGCCACTTGTGAGTGATGTTGAGCCGCCTCCCTTGGATGTATTCCTCCCGTCTCAGGTAGGTAAGCGTCCATGATATTGGCGAGTATTTCCCCTTCAAATGAGGTTATTCCAACGCTGAAGTCGTCGGCTGTACTTTCTATTCCTAGACAATAATTCACATTTCAAACCTCAATTTAGTTGAACTTGTTAACATCCCCAACGCAAATTAAAATGTTAAAAGCTAAATATTAACATACAGACTTTTATTTTCAAATGAGTATAATTTATAGAGAAGTCTAAGGACCGATAAACATGCCTAAACACAATGA
>Ga0190354_1000118_pt1 | contig 12875 bp, 9 predicted proteins | sample 4872131213_MG_FD_163436 | JGI IMG/M metagenome (GOLD analysis project Ga0190354, IMG submission 163436) | Hydrothermal vent microbial mat bacterial communities from Southern Trench, Guaymas Basin, Mexico - 4872-13-12-13_MG | ecosystem: Environmental > Aquatic > Marine > Hydrothermal vents >...
AGGGACAAATCCCCCTTTTCTGCCCCTAGGGATATTTACATCCTCTATAAGTCCAAATGGGGTTAAGAGGGTTTTATGTAGACTGCCATTTCTATAGTCTTTTCTTTTTTCAGTGCGCTCATAAGGCCTAGCACCTATGTACCTTAAAAATTCATCTTTAGCGTAGACTTCTAGCGTGGTTCTTACAAATTTTCTCACACCTTCCTCTATTGCATCTAAAAGTTCCTCTGCATTAGCAGTATTTTCTTTTTTAAATACATCTTTTATTATCTCTACCTTTACATCCTTAACTGTCTGTGATAAATTTTCTTTAGTTTGCATGGGCTTTTCCTCCTTTCTTTTTTATGAAATTCATTTGTTATTAGGAGGATAAGCCCTAATAATTTTAATTGCAAGTGAATTTACACACAGCCTGGGACGGTACTTTTTTTCTGAGTATTTGTGCAGGTAGTGTCATCTTTTATTCCGAAGGACTACAGAACAAAAAAATTCTTGACAAAAAGAAAGATAGCTTGATATTAAATGAATTTGGGTAAAATTGATAGAAAAACTGGAATAATTTTCAGACAGAATCTACACATAATTTAATAGGAAGAGTTGAATGAGAAATTGGTACCAAGAAAATGCTTTTAGATTATTAGGTCTTCCAGCGAATGCAACATGGACAACAGTCCGGAATGCTAGGCAATCTTTACATATCCGAGTCAGGGTCGGCGGGTTTTGTCCGGTGGATGATCCTTTGTCATTTCTTAATACTGTCGAACGGAATGAATCTACTATTCGTGATGCATTCAACAGGTTGGAAAATCCGCAGTTACGTTTACAAGAAAGACTTTTTTGGTTTACCAATACTACACTTGCAGATGCTGAAGCCCTTACTCGACTAAAGGATAATAACATAGAAGGTGCTATCCAAATTTGGGAATCGGAGAAAAATATTACATCATATGCTAATCTCGCTCGGCTTTTTCATTCTCTTTGCATTTTCAAAGATCCTGATGCTAAAAATTCAGATTTGTGGGAGACTGCGTTAGCAAAATGGCATGTTGTGATAGAAAACGATGACTTCTGGGAACATTTCATCGGTATTGAGATGGAATCCGAATTTGAGCCTTCAGCGACTATTTCTGAGATTAATGAGTTACGCCATGAGTGTTGGAGGTTAATTCTCGAACCCTCAATTACCATTGTTCGTGACGCAATTAACAACCAAAGGGATGAAGTAGCTCGCAGTCACCTTTCTATAGTACGCGATAATAGCCTTCCTTCCTCTGTGCTTCGCTACATTGAATCGGAAATCCTGGATCCTATTGAAGATGCAATCAAAAACACTGCTGACGAGATATTACAACAATTAGAAAATAATATTCATAAATTCAAAGACTTCGAGAATAAGACTGAAGAACAAGTCAAGAGTGCTACCTTGGCATGTGATGAGGCCTATCAGTCGCTTAAAAACAATCTCCTTCCCCAAATAGAGAGATTGGCACAATTGGCCGGTTTAGAATCTGATATGGTCAAACGGACACACGAAGTCGTTGCTTCTTGTTTAAGAAACATTTCAATAAAATACCACAATTATGCTCAAACCTATCAAGTAGCCGAGCGAATATTAGAAGAGGCAATTTCGCTTATCCCAGAGAGCCATCTGGCTGAACGTTGGAAAGAAGAAGATTTACCTATACTCAAAAAACATGCTCACCAGGAGAAAATTTTAAAGGATTTAAAACCTATTAAGGGAGCTCCTTCACTTTATACGATAAACGGAATTGGTACAACACTGTATGGAAAGGCAGATTATGATCCAGAAACTGATTCGTATCTAACCACCTTATATTTTGTAATTTTTTTCATTCCAATACTTCCTCTAGCAAGGTATAGGGTTATTCAAGAAGGTGAAAATACTTATAAATTTTTGGGTAAAGTACCTCTGCGCAATTTTGATAAATTGCACATTGGATTGGTGATATTGTTTATTGGCATATTAATCTTTAAAGAAAATTTTGCCATTCAACTAAACTATTCAAAGCAAAGGAGTTCACCCCCCTATTCTATACAAAATAAAGAACCAAAACCAAATCCTTTAAATACACAAAAAAGTGCCAAGATAAAAATATTGAAGAACCAGATTGAAAGTGCGAAATTAGAGTTAAGCAGGCAAGAATTAGAACTTAAAAAAATGGCAGAGAAGCTAGAAAATTATAGAAAACAAATTGAGTTTTATGCTGATAAGCTTAAAGGAATAGAGAAAGAATATAACCTTAGCCGGGCAGTTAATCGTAAAGAGTATAATGCCACGGTAAACAAGCATAACAACTATGTAAATCTGTACAATACCCTGTTGCAACAATTCCAATTAAAGTACAATGAATACAAAAAGTTACTTGAAGAAACTAATTTAAAGATTGCTCAATATAATGAACTTATCGGGAGAAAGTAAATGGATACTAAGAAAGACTTGATTTCATTGCCCAAAAATACAGTGACAACCTTGGCACTTGAGACCTGGAGACTTTGGCAAATGCTGGAGAAAGTGAAAGATAAAAAAAACACTATAGGACTACGGTATTCGGTTAGAAAAATGAAAAATGCTCTTGAGGCACAAGGATGTTCCTTTATTGACGTAACAGGGCAGATATATGATACAGGGATGGCAGTTGATATTATAGATATCGAAGGTGAGAAGAAAGAGGATGTAACAAAACTTGTTATTAAAGAAATGATGGCTCCTATTATACTATTTAAAAACAAGCTCTTGATGTATGGTCAGGTTATCCTTGAGAGGAAAGCAATATCTGGAAATATTACAAAGGAGAATAAGTAATGAGCGATACTATCAACTATGGAATTGACCTTGGCACTACAAATTCGGCCATTGCTAAGTGTGATGGAGACGAAGTAAGAATTTTAAAAAATCGTGACCAGATGGATGTAACTCCCTCTGTGGTGCGGATTGATAAAAGGGGAAGAATTACTGTTGGTCGTAAGGCTTATAATAATTTGTTTGTAGACCCTGAAAATGTTGCAGCAGGATTTAAACGTTGGATGGGACAAAGTGATTGTAAAACTTTTAAGGATACTGGTGAATCACTTTCTGCTGAAGAACTTTCTGCTGAAGTCCTAAAATCACTTCTTGCAGATGCCCGGAAACAAATAGGGGAAGCGATCACAACAGCAGTCATCACAGTACCAGCTGCTTTTGGCCAGCTTCAATGCGAAGCAACTGTTAGAGCAGCTAACCTTGCAGGCTTAACAGAAGCCCCACTTTTGCAAGAACCATTAGCAGCTTCAATAGCTTATGGAATGAAATCTGATGCTAAAGATAAACGTTGGTTAGTATATGATCTAGGAGGAGGAACATTTGATATAGCCATTGTTTCTACTAAAGGAGGGCAGCTATCGGTTTTGGAACATAGAGGTAATAACATGTTGGGTGGCAGAGATTTTGACCGCCTAATTGTAGAAAAAATCTTTCTGCCGCGTTTAAGAAAACTATTCAACATATCTGAAAACACTCCCGTTTGGCGTAGATTTTACCAACAGTTATTACTTAAAGCCGAAGAGACAAAAATTGACCTCAGTTTTTCTGAAGAAGCTGTTGTGGATATTTTTGATATAGGAAAGGACAAGGACGATAACCCCATAGAAACGGAGTTTGAAGTAACAAGAACCGAACTGAATCATCTCGTAGAACCTTTTATTGCGGAAACAATTAAGTTATGCAAGCAAGCGATATCTGCAGCACGCATTACTCCACAACAGGATATAGCAACAATTATCCTCGTGGGTGGTCCCACACAAATGCCCATTGTGCGTGAAATGCTCACAGCAGAATTCGGCGTGCCTTTAGATTTTACGATTGACCCAATGACAGTTGTGGCCCGTGGTGCAGCAATATATGCTGCTACACTGCCTCGTGAAAATCAACCTCCAAAAACCACAAAACCGGAGGCTATTGATATCACTCTGGCACATGAAAGAGTATGGCCGGAGCCAACTTGTTTGGTGGCTGGTCGGATTGAGAATCTACCACAGGATATAGATACTTTCCAAATATTGATTGAGGCAGAAGCAGGTCATTGGAATAGTGGCTGGTTACCTATTGAAAAAGGTTACTTTGAAACTAAAGTCCACCTTTTAGAAGGGAAAATGAATCGTTTTTGGATATATTTACGGGATGGTAAAGGTAAGGACCTTACCCCGAATCCGGATTCTTTTTCCATTCTTTGCCAGCCGATAATAGGAGAACCTCCACTGCCACATTCAATTGGAGTAGAGGTTGTCTGTCCTGATGGTAAGGCTGAGATTGATGTTATCTTCCCACGCTCAACGCCACTTCCTGCCCAAAGGATCATTACTTATAAGGCTAACAAAACGCTTAGACCAAGTCAGAAAGATGACTATTTAGCTATTAAGATTTGGGAAGGAGAGCATTTTTCAGATCCAGAAAGTAATACTATTGTTGGTGTATTAAAAATAAGTGCCAGTGATATTCGCCGTCCCATTCCCGAAGGGGCAGAAATTGAATTTTCCATTGAAATTGACATCTCTCGTAAGATGGAAGTTCAAGCTTTCATTCCGGTCCTAAACCAACATTTTCAAGGGGTCTATGTTGCAAAAGATAACGAACCAAGTTTGGTGGAAAAAGTTAAGGAATTGGATTCTGAAATAGACTACCATTTTGAGCGTTTAGAGGTTTTGAGAGAATTAGCCGATGAAACAGATGATTATGAAGTTTCTAAAGAGCTAGAAGAGCTAAGCACCAAAGCCGAAGAGCTTGCTGAGGAGCATTATCGGTTCGAGAGTGGAGACAGTAGTGACCCTGATGATGCAAAACGGCTTGTTCAACAATCTAAGGAGATTCGTGGCCGTCTAAGTGAGATTGAGAAACGTATTAAATCCAAAAACAGATTATCCCTTGCTCTTCGCAATGTGGAAATCCAGCGAATAGAAACAGAAGAAGTCGTAAAAAAATGGGGGGGACGTATAGACCAAAAAGAATATGAACTCCTATGCCGTGAGGCAGACCGCCAAATTGAGAGGGAAAATGAACGGGCCTTGGAAAAAGTTGCCCATGACTTTGAAGCTTTAAAGTGGCATGTATTATTTAAACAAGATTGGTTTTGGAAAGAAATTTTTGATTCCCTGTGCCAGCCTGATGTTCCTTTTGTTAATGAAGAAGAAGCACAAAGGCTTATCGCACAGGGCAAAGAAGCATTAGCACAAGGTGATGGAGATGTCTTGAGAGAAATCGTACGGCGCTTATGGGATTTACAACCCAAAAGTGCTGTGGAGATTGAAAAGGAGAAAGCTTTAGAAGCTGGGATTCGGAAGGAGTAAAAATGAATACCTGTATAGAGCGTAGACCAACTTTTCCTACGGGCACACCCTATCTGGGTTCATGGATAATCCATCGTCCTCTTTTCTGTGTTGGAAATTATGAGGTTTATAGTGTTCAAGGTAATTCAAAAACTTTTTTGGGAGTTGTAATTCGTTGTAGAACCCAGGAAGAGGCTGTACAACAAAAAGAACAACACCTGACCTGGTGGCAACTACAAGGTAAAAATAAAATAAATATTTTGGCAAATGACATTAGAGCTCAAAGTGGATGGTATTTATTTCTTGCCTGTATCATGATTTTACATAAAATAATCTCATTCGAGGATTTCAAAAAATCATCTCTAAACCAAACTCAAGCCGAATCACTTATCTCTAGTTTAATCACAATATGTAAATTAGCCCATACGCATCAAATTAATCCTGTGATCAATGTTGGAACTACATTGTTGGTGGAACAAAATAGTGCTATTAATGGGATTCCTCTTTTTGTTAAAAGTTCAAGTTTATCCGCGGAAAGAGAATGCGTAGAATCTATCGCAAAATTTGTCTATTTTTTTACAACAGGCATCGATATTTTTAGATTGATATCTGAATCTGATAAAAAAACTGCTATTCCCCCTGCCAGTCGCTGGAACAAGAATATTGACAAATGGTTATCATCACTTCTCAGTTCTTGTTTTGACCCCAAAGATCCACAAAAAATATCTTCTTTCAGCGACTTACAAATGCGCTTAAACAACGGTCAAGATGTAGCTCAAACAACTGAAGGAATTCAGCAAAATCAAAAACCTTTAGAACACTCGGATTTAAAAAATCTCAAAGGACTTGCCAAAGTCGCTGGCATGTCAGCACTGAAAGAGTTACTTATAGAAGAAGTGATTCGTCCTCTTCAAGACCCTGAACCATACAAAAAATATGGCCTTACCATACCAAACGGTATTTTACTCTACGGACCGCCTGGATGCGGTAAAACATTTATAGCGAAACAACTTGCCGAAGAGTTGGATTTTTACTTTGTTGATCTTATTCCTTCTGAAATTGCAAGTCCCTACATCCATCATAGTGTCCTGAAAATTCGTGACATATTTGCTATAGCAGAACAACACGCTCCATCTATAGTTTTCATCGATGAATTTGAAGCATTAGTGCCTGCCCGCTCTGCGTTGGGTGGAGAGCAACAATACAAATCAGAGGAGGTAAATGAGTTTCTCATCCATCTGAACGAATGTGCCAGTAAAAATATTTTTGTAATTGCAGCTACTAATGAACCTGATAAAATCGATGAAGCAATAAAGCGAACTGGGCGATTTGACAAAATGATTTATGTTGAGCCACCGGATTTGGAAGCAAGGATTCAATTGTTAGAAATGTATTTATCCGGAAGACCATTGGGTAAGGTAGATATTGATAATATTGCTTCTTTACTTGAAGGCTATTCGTGTAGTGATATTCACAATATAACCAATGAAGCAGCAAGATTGGCTCTCAAGGAGGGGAAACCTATTGATAATACTCATTTAGAGAAAGCTATTCGTCGTAATCCTTCAAGTTTATCACCAGATATTTTGTTAAAATATAAAAAATTTCAACAACGTGGGATATAATAAAAATGGTTGAAGATGATGTATTCAGGAAGACATTTTCACATTGTTTAGAAGAACTAAAAGTTCCTAATATAGTTATTTCTCTTCAGAAATGCGATTTTGAGAAACTAAAAAAGGCACACGATTCTATTCATGAATTTGTGTTTTTACCTCTTCAGTTAATCAATTTTGATGGCTGTCTCCTCCTTTATTAAAACCCACGGATTATATTAACAATTTTGTTCATACCAGTGCTATTTATCATTGACTACTAGGTGTGGTTTTTGTAAATTCTCCTCAGAAACTTTGAATTCTAGTTATAAAAATGAAGTTATAAAAATGAGAGTAGCTCCTTCAGTCATATTAAAAGAGATTTACTCGGCTGTTGATAAAGAGCTAAAAACGGTCAGAAGATATGGAGCAACATCAAGGATAAGATTGGTTTCTGGGATAAGGTTTCCTATGAAATTTTTGAGGTCAACATTATATAGATTCGAAATGGTCATTCAATCCAATTTCCCAGTTGAAAGTCAAGGTAAGCTGATAATCGGAGGCCTATCTAGTGATGCAAGAGTGATAAAGACCGAAGCGCAATTTATTTGGTTAGAAGTATCCCAAGATTTTTGGGAAAAAATCCCGCATGCATACTTTGATGTAGATCTAAGCTTTCTTTTAGAAGACCTAAAGGAAAAGTATGCTATCTTAATAGATGGTCAAACTAAAATTAATCAACCAGGGATTAATTTACTTCTGGCTAATATCCCAAGGACTCCTAGTTGTGAATTCTCGGCAAAAAAGTGCATAGGCTATCTTTCCTATGAACAATTAAGTGCAATAGAGAAAATAATTCCTTTGGAAATCGGAGCAATTCATGGCCCTCCTGGTACAGGAAAAACCCGAACCATGGCAGGGGCACTGGTTGAATGCTTTGCAAGAGAAGAAAAGATTTTAGTATGTGGTTACACAAATAGAGCGGTCGAAGAGGCGCTAAGAGACTTTGAAGAAGCGGCTAGAGAATGTGTTCCTCGTCAATTTGAAGCAGCCTACAAAGCTGGTAGGATACTGCGGAAAGAGATAAGTCTTGAGGAAGGATCCACTGTTTCAAATCCTGAACATATTGCTGAGCGTTTAAAAAGAAATCTGCAGCATGAGCTTGATGCCGTTCGGAAAGATATCAGAGATATTCAAAAGGACTTGGAAAGAGCAAAAAAACTTAAAGACTTATTAAAAATAAGGAATCGTCTTAAAGAAGAACTTCAAAACGAAGAAAAAAACTATGAAGATAATGATAATAAAATTATAGTGTTAGATAAAAGAATCCGGGAAGCTAAAGCTGAGATTGAGGATATAAATAAATTAGGAGTCATTAGAAGAATTCTCAAGACCGGACGACGTCATGCTCTTGAAGAACAAATAAGGGAATTAGATATTGAAAAAGACATAATATCTTCCGAACAATCAAAGATTTTACATCAAATAGTAACTTTAAAATCAAAATTGGAAAAAATTGAAGCAGACTTAGAAAAATTTAAAATATCATCTGATAGCCAGAATATAGAAGATCTAGAAATAAAAATAGATGTATATCATAGGAAAATAGATAAATTAAAAAGAAAGTCTTCAGATCTGGAAAGAGCCGTAGAAAAAGCGGATGAGATGGTTTTAAGCAATGCATTGATAATATTTGCCACTCTTTCAAGAAGCCATATTGACAGTGACCTGTACAAGATGGAGTTTGATCGAGTGTTTATTGATGAAGCATCAATGGCTCCTCTCCCCCAATTGTTTTTAACCGCATTCCGGGCAAAAAAATCAGTTTATTTATTTGGCGATCCCAAACAGTTGGCTCCTATATGTATATCAGAGAGAGAAGAAGTCCGGAAATGGTTTGCCAGAGATATTTATCAATATGCAGGACTTGACGATTCTTCCAAAAGTTCAGTTTCAGAATTAAGGACACAGCACCGAATGCCTGAGGAGCTGGGAGAACTGGTATCCAACCTATTTTATCATAATAAGTTAGAGCACGATGTTAAGGAATCAAATTCCATATTTCCATGGATGGGAGAACGTAAAGTTGTAGTGCTAAATACAGACAATCAGGGCGCAATCTGTAATAAGCATAAAACCGGTAGAGGTTATTCTCGTGTCAATATCGTGCACGCAGTAATTGCACTTAATATTTTTAAAGAGGCAGAAGAATTGAACGTAGCTGCAGACCAAATGGCGTATATCACTCCTTACCGAGCTCAAGCAGAATTCTTTGGTTCTTTAGTATTAAAGAATAGAAATAATTCAAAAGCAAACTTTTTGGAAGGAATCAAATGGGGAACGGTTCATAAATTCCAAGGGGGACAGGCTAAACTGGTGATATATGATACTTGTGAGTCCCCAAGACAACTTCCAACAAAACTCACTGGTGGTCATACCAAGCTGGATACAGAAGATATTGACATTGATGATTCTTCCCGTCTCCATTGTGTCGCTTTGTCAAGAGCCAAATCTAATTTGATAATCCTTGCAAACGTACAATGGCTAAGAAAAACATTGCCCCAAGGAAGCAAACTTTTAGAGATTATTGAGAAGATCTCGAAATTAGGCTCAATAACGCGAATACCGAGTCAGCATTCTGCGTTAAGACTTTTTTCAAAAGATATTTCCCGAATTTTTCCAGTAAAATTAAAGAAATTACATTACATATTATGTGATGAGAGTAATTTTTATAATCTGCTAGAAAATGATATTAGGAAATGTAAAAAAAATATCATAATTGTTTCTCCTTATTTGGGAATAAAGAGGATTTCTCTTCTCGAAAGCCTTTTTAGATTGCTAAAATCGAGAAATGTTAGCATTGTGATTTGGACAAAGGATCCGTTAGATCTTGCGACTAAGTCCAAGCAGCATGAAGAACTGGCAAAGCGACTTAAACAACTTGGCGCTGAGGTTATGTTCCGTCCGGGCACGCATGAAAAGGCAGTTATCCTAGATGAAAACATTTCTTACTACGGAAGTTTGAATCCTTTGTCTTCAATAAATACAAGAGAAACAATGTTTAGGATAGAAAACAAGGCTTTTGCCAAAACCCTAATTGAACACCTTGGGATTGGTACCTGCAAGACAAAACAGCAGAAAGGAGCTAGAGAAGCTCCCAGGCATGTTCAAGAGCTTATCTTGGAAAGATTAGGATTTAAAGAGATGGAGGGTAAAATAGACCAAGAAAAAGCTCGAAAAACATTTAAAAAGTTACGCTGGATAATCGCTGAAGACAAAGGGTTACCCGTGCAAGCCACTCTTTGGAATCGAACAATTGATTGGCTTATCCAATATAGACCTAAAGACATCAATCAATTATATTCGTGTGAAGAGTTTAGAAGAAACAGGACAAATATAGCTGGATATGAAGACGTTGTATTACATATTGTGAATATCATTAAGAACTAGTTACAGTAATTTCTGTATTAATTCCTATTGAAAATTAACAGTCACTTTCATAAATGACCACCACAGTTATTATCACTAGCTCCCATTTTTTTCTTTCTCCTATAACTGGGCCATTAAAACAATAATATAACTGTGCTGTAAAAACCTGTCAAATATCGCTGAAGCAATTACATCTCTGAGACTCCTGCAAAAGTATAGAAATTTTCTTTCACAAGTGGTAAAACATCCTCCAAAATAGAAAAGGAGGGAATGAATTGGTAGGCAAGACAAGAGCTCAAAAGACCTTCTTTGATATAGCAATTAAACACAAAGTATCTAAAGACCATATTTTGATGAAAATAAACAGGCTGATAAATTGGAAACCATTTGAAAACAAACTCAGCAAGCTTTATCATCCCCAAATTGGTCGTCCTTCATATCCTCCACTGATGATGTTTAAAATTCTTCTACTTCAGCAATGGTATAACCTATCAGACCTTGAAGCAGAAGAAGCCATTAAGGACAGACTTTCCTTCATAAAATTTCTTGGACTAAGCATAGAAGACCCCTTTCCTGATGAAACTACTATATGTAGATTCAGAAACAAGCTTTTTAAGGAAGGGTTAGCAGAAACACTGTGCAAGCTATTTAACAAACAGCTTGAAGAAAAAGGGCTTTTGATAAAGAAAGGTTCTCTTATAGACGCTACACTTATTAAGGCCAATAGAAAACCATCATCTAAAGAAAGAGAAGCCAAAGATAAGGATGCGGCCTACACAGTTAAAAAGGGAAGCGCAAGCTCAGGCAATTAGGGATTTACTGTGGTATTATGGACAAGGCGCTAAGGAATAGGTCTCTTTCGTCTAAACAACACAGAAGGAACAAGCGGCTAGCTAAGATAAGGTCATCTGTGGAGAAGGTATTTGGTACCCTCAAGAGGGTTTATGGTATGGTTAGAGTGAGATATGTAGGGCTTGTGAAGAATCAGGGGCATTTTTACATTCTTGGCATAGCCATGAATTTAAAACGGATGCTTAAATTAGCTCAGGCTTAAAGGAAAGGAGTTTTCAAATAGTTTAAAAGTGCTAAATGAAGGAAAAAGACAGAGGAGATCAATTAAAAGTAGCTCTTAAAGGGCATTAAATAATCACATTGGGCTAAAAAATAAGGGGTAATTTTTAAAATTGTTTTAAGAAAATATAGTCTAAACGTCTTTAACGGCTTTTTGCAGGAGTCTCGTTCCTATAAAGAAATCTTAAGATAAATCACCCGCGAAATGCTCCGAGTTTTAAAGCCTGATGGCATAATCCTGTTGACCTTAAGCGAAGCTCAAAGCTTAGAGGCTCCCAAATAAGCCTTATCATAAGGTCCCAAGTTAACAAACTTAAGGGTTTCATCTGCCCTCTGGTTACAGTCCTGGCATGCCACAATAGAATCATCACCTTTCTTTCGACATATTTTGCAATAGAGATGAATAACCAAGAAGTTTTTCTTTACCGGCGTACTATAGAAACCCCTGAGGACTCCCTTTAAAGGCTCACCCATTTTAATGGGCTCTTTTATAACCATGTCAACTTTCTTTTTGATCTGCTTTCGGATATGGCGGTATTTTTCAAGGTTTTTGGTAAACTCTTCCTCAAAGATAACTTCCACAGCCTCTATTCTCCAAAAACATCCTTATAGGAGTACCACTTGGCCTTTCCTGTTCTTAATTTTTTCATGGTCAGGAGCATAGACTCTCTGAAGTCTTTATCGGATAAAATGAGTTCTGTAGGGTCTCCAGTTTTCTGCCTCTTTAAATTTAACAAGAATTGAGTGAAGACTTCAGCCACTGTGGTGCGATTTTCTTCAGCATAGATCTTTACAAATTCAATTAGATCTTGATCCAGACTAATATTTAATCGGCCCTTTGCCATAACTTATACCTCCTGTAACTTTTAACCTATTATACGCATAATGGGAACACAAGTCAACACCCAATTGTACTTCGATCTCATACTTTTGTTGAGAGCGAGAAAAGATGATGGATAGACCGGACGAATATCGCTGGTCAAGTTACCAGAGAGCCCCCAGATCCGTGATTGCCCTACAAGAAACCCCGCAAGTGTGCTAAAATAAGGCAATTTTTTAAAAAGACATATTCACCTAAAAGGTGAAAACACACTCACGGTTGCGGTCAAAAAACTGACCGCAACCATACAAATATTTTATTTAGAGCTGGAACTGTCAAGGAGTACTCGCCCCCTGCTTGCGCAGGTAGGGCAGACAGGTCTGCGAGCAGAGATGTTAGAATAAAAAATCAATCGCGGATTTTAGGAATACTAAATAAAGGTATAGTTTCTATCTCTTTTGCTTTCTTGAGATAATGAAAAAACAGCTTTACACTTTTTAAATGCAAAGGGGTCAAATCATAATTTAGATGTTGCCAATAGTCTATCAAGGAAAGTTGAGAATAGCATCTAGCCAATGTCTTTAGATGATTGAGACCCCATCTTTTGGATGCCAGTAATGCTTGCCATATATGTTTAACAA